>PPYE01511094.1_pt1 | contig 67560 bp, 97 predicted proteins | sample 1559881 | NCBI WGS metagenome assembly PPYE01 (sample SAMN08240022, study PRJNA423297) | Human gut metagenome, whole genome shotgun sequencing project. | reverse complement strand
TGTGATAATAATATTAATAAAGTATAAAGAATAGCAAAGAAGGGATAAATAATTAACATCTTGGATTAGTATGGAAATGGAGATTTAAATGTTTTCGACAAAATTTAAACAATTAGGGTTAAAAATTCAATATTACAGACAAATGAAAAATATAAGTCAGGTAGAATTAGCTGATGAGGCAGGAATCTCACGCTCGTATCTGTCAAAAATAGAAACCGGGAAAGCACAGTGCAGCGTACCAGTTTTGCTGCAGATTGCGCAAGTCCTGAATGTTGATGCAGGCATTTTACTGACAGATAAGGATATTTAAGTAAAATCAGAATAATTTTCTGGTATGTTTATCTGCATACCGGTTTAATTTTGAAAAGCTAGCAAACAAATGGTTTTATCCTGATGTTTAGCTTTTATAAAAATATAGTTCTAAAATTTTCTGGGATTATATTTTATACAGTTCAGGGAGGAGATGGCAGTTATGAGCGTAGAACCCAATTTTGTAAAAATCGGACAAAACATTAAGATTATGCGTATCCGTAAAGGTGTTACCCAATCAGAGCTTGCGAAAAAACTTGGTATTTCTCAAACACATATGAGTAATCTGGAACATGGGCGTGTGAGTGTGAATTTAAAAGTTTTGTTAAGACTTTCACATTATTTCAGCTGTGGCGTTGATGCACTTTTAGGCTTAACTTTGAATACTGAGGTTAAACCTCAAGAGGCAGAAGACAAATATACCGCAGAAGAATTACTGGATATTTTGAAAGTACTGAAAAAACAGGTTATTTAAAATCTACAGTTGAAGTGAAGCTTTTAAGATGCACCTCAGATGCTTTTTATATTGGCTTCCATTGATTGGAAAAGTGAGTTTTGATTTACATTTTCCAAATAGCTCCTAAAGAACAAAAAAGCGCACTTTTAGTGCGCTTTTTTGTTCTTTATTTTTAATACTACTTGCATACTGTATACACAAATGCAGGCGAACTAAGAAGAATACTTGTATACAATCGTCTGAATGCTTGAAAAAAGTTTCGATTGTGTTACAATAAAGAACGTTGTTGGATATTGTTAGTTAATATTTTCGTGGAATAGCAACGAAATAAAATTAATTTATTTGAGGGGTTGAGCTAGGATAATGATGGATATTTTAAACACTATCAATAGTTTTGTGTGGGGACCGCCGTTAATGGTTTTGCTTATTGGCACGGGTATTTTACTGACATTAAGATTAGGTTTGCTACAGGTCCTCAAGCTGCCTACAGCGTTGAAATTGATTTTTACGGCAAGAAATACAGGCAACGGCGATATCAATAGCTTTAAAGCCTTGTGCACGGCTCTGGCAGCTACGGTTGGCACTGGTAATATAGTAGGTGTTGCTACGGCTATCAAAGCAGGTGGTCCCGGAGCTTTGTTCTGGATGTGGATGGCGGCTTTTTTCGGTATGGCAACTAAATATGCCGAGGGTGTTTTGGCAGTGAAATACAGAACTGTTGATGCCAATGGCAATATTTCCGGCGGACCGATGCATTATATTGAACAGGGACTTGGTAAAAAATATAAACCTCTGGCAGTTATGTTTTCGGTATTCGGAGTGATGGTTGCCTGTTTAGGCAGTGGTACTTTTACACAGGTCAATGCTATCGTTGAGATCACTAATCTTTCCATAGGGATCCCGGTCATGTATACGGCGGCTATTCTGACTGTTTTGGTAGCAATAGTAACAATCGGCGGCTTGAAATCTATCGCGATGGTAGCAGGGAAAATAGTGCCATTTATGGCGTTAGTTTATATGCTTACTACAGCGGCAGTGCTGATTGTATTTGCAGATCAGGTACCTGCAGCATTTGCTCTTATCATTGAAAGTGCTTTTAATCCTACGGCGGCAGCTGGCGGATTTTTGGGTGCTACTGTTATGCTGGCGATGCGCAGTGGTATCGCGCGCGGTATTTTTTCTAACGAAGCCGGTTTAGGCAGTGCTCCGATCGTAGCAGCGGCGGCGAAAACAAAATGGCCTGCTGAGCAGGGGCTGGTATCAATGACGGGAACTTTTATCGATACGATCATTATTTGCACAATGACAGGTTTAGTTCTGGTGGTTTCCGGCGTTTGGACAGGAGATTTGAATGGTGCGGCTATGACTCAATCTGCTTTTGCAATGGCTTTCCCTGCAATGGCAAAATATTTATTGATGATAGGTTTAGTGTTATTTGCTTTTACTACTATTTTGGGTTGGAATTATTATGGTGAACGCTGCATTGAATATCTTTTTGGTACAAAAAGTATCATGCCTTATCGTTTAGTTTTTATTGGACTCGTAGCGTCTGGCGCTTTTTTAAAGCTGGAAACGATTTGGGTTTTGGCTGATATCGTTAACGGATTAATGGCGATTCCGAATCTGATTGCTTTGCTGGGATTGAGTGGCGTAGTTGTGGCAGAAACAAAGGCTTATTTTGAGTATTGGGAGAAAGTGCGTTCCCGGAAAAAAAGAATTGATGTTATTGGTGAACCGGAATATAGTGAATAAAAATATCCCGCAGCTTAAGCTGCGGGATATTTTTTGACTTCTGGCAGAAGTCGGTTTTTTGTGATAATATGGAAGCAGATAATAAAGAAGGTAAAGGAGATGGAAGTATGGAAAAGGCAGAGGTAATTAAAGCGTTTCATTTGATGTGGGATAATTATCCGGAGTCGGCAATGCTTATTGATAAGAAGCGTAATATTATTGCTGCCAATAAAGTCTCGCCCAGTACAGGTCGCATAGAGGGTAACAAGTGCGCTTTAGTTGAGCCGTTAGAACAGCACAAGGGCTGCAGGGCAGAAGAAGCGTGGAAGAATGGTGAAGCCAGTTATCGTAAAAAAGTGGGTAAATTAGGTGACGTAGTTTCTTTTTGGATCCCTGTCGATGGTTATCCTGATTATTTGGTGCATTTTTCTGTCGGTTCGATTCAAAAATATGAATATAACGTTTGAAAATAAACCCTGCTGTAATTTGCAGCAGGGTTTTATATGACCAGAATAAACGAAGTATTATATTTCGTTCTTTATGATTTATGCAAAATAAAAAAGACGCAGAATAAGTCTGCGTCTGTCTTTTACATTGGTACGCCCGAGTGGAATCGAACCACCGCACACGGCTCCGGAGGGCTTGTTATAAGTCTGGAAAGTGTTGATATAACTAGCTTTGCTGATTTGTGGTCGCAGTTTTGGTCGCACTCTTTGATTTTTTCTTCTGAAAAAGGTCTATTATATGCCTGTTAAATCCTGGCATTGCATGTCCGTACATTTTAAGTGTTGTGTTTGCGTCAGCGTGTCCAAGACACCTTGATACTTCTAAGATAGGTATATCTTTAGTGAGTGCTGCTGTAGCAAATGTATGCCTAAATGTATGGATATTTTTATTTACTCCGGACAACTCACATATCTTTAACCAAGCGCGCCGGATATTTCCATAGTTAAGGGCTTTGCCGTTTTCAGTGCAAAACACGAAGCCGTTTATATAAGTAATTTTACCGCTTGTCTGCATAGCCTTTAGTCGGTTGATACATGCATCATAGACAATCGGAATGTAACGTATGCCGGCTTTTGTTTTAGGATCATGGAATACTTGCCCAGTACCACTGTCTTTTGCGCGTTGTATACAAATTTCTCTTTTATCAAAATCAATATCTTCCCATTTTATTGCAAGAAGTTCGCCTATCCTGCAACCAAGTACCAGGAGTAAATAAAATAATGTGTAGTATTTCTTATAGTATTTATTGGTTCGTAGTACACGGAAGATGCGAATCAGTTCACTAAAAGAAAATACTGACATTTCTTTATATTTGATTTTCACCGGTTCGACAGCTTGCATTGGATTATATTGTACCATTCTCAGAGCCACAGCTTTCTTGTAAGCGGCGAAAAGCAACTTATGTATCTTACTTATTGAGGATGTGCTTAAAATCCCGTCATAGCTATTATACAGCTTTTGTATTTCTTTGCCGCTGAGCTGGTCAATTGGTATATGTGCAATAGGAGCAAGCTTATTAGCACTTTGTTTTTGCCTTGCAAAACTGCTGCTGCGCAGGTGTGGTTTTTGATATGTTTCTAAAAATTCTATTACCCATTCCCCGATGGTAATAGTAGAGGCTGTAAGATTTCCTTTATCACGTTCTGCACGGATTTCTTTCTTAAATTCTTTAGCTTCTTTTTCGGTGGCAAAGCGTTTTCGGTGACGTTTGCCGTCGTTGTCACAATAGTCGTAGCAATATTTTTTTCGTTTGCTATCGTACCAGATAGTACCGTCGCCGTACATTGCTTTGATATCTCCTTGCGTATAAATTTATAACCAGTTTAGTTTCTTTGCTTGAGTGATAGCAGTTTCAATAGTTACTGCTATTGATTGTGCTGATTGTAGTGGAATACTAAAACATTCAGCTTTGTTTTTAGATATAACAATAAATTTTTCGTCATCTAATCTACAGAGAGATATAGAAGTATTAGGTAATTCAGGTGTGTTTATATTGCCCATGGATAGTTCTTCTGTCCATTTTTTATTAGGTAAATGATTTCGCGAAACTGTTTTTTTATTAATTTTCTTTTTGACGGTTCTTTTTGTTGGCGTCCTATAGGAGCGTGGAAAGACATACATACCAGTATTGGCTGCATCAAGATAAGCAATATTTGCTTCACCATAAGCTTTAGAAAATACGCTTCTTGTAGTTTTAAGATTTTCTCCTAAAGCATTTTTACGACCAATATATTCCATAGCAGATCGCATTATGTCTTTGTTATATATGATGTCATTGGGGAAGTTTTCAGCTATTGTCCAAACTGCTTTTAAATAATACTCTTTGTCATCTGGTGTTTGTTCTCTACGTTCTAATTCAGCTGTAATTGATTTAGACCATAAATCGTAATTCGTAGTATTCATAGCTGAAACAAATCCTAAGTCTATAACAATGTTCATATAGCTTACATTAAATTTCATAGTTATTTCCAACCTTCTTTCAAGAATAATTTTATGAAAACTTCTTCGCGATCCATAGAATAACTACATAATTCGATACTAAAAAAGTCAGCTTCATCTTCATATTTTTGAGTACAGTAATAAGTTCTACAGTCTATACAGAAATGGCAGTAGTAAGGATGTAGCATAATATGCCCTAGCTCATGAGCGATAACCGCTTTTTGTTGCCATTCGCATAAATCTTTATTAACAAAAATAAATTTTCTCTTTAATATTTGTTTCCAAAAACCGTTGACATGTTTAGGCATGTCTTCGGTTTTTATTTTTATATTTAGGTAATCAGCTATATCGTACGGATTACTTGATCCAACTAAATTAACGAGATTACGCACTCTCAGAGGGATATTACGAACCATGTGCAATCAGTCCTTTGTATGTTTGTTCATTTCTTTAGCGTCCCAATAAGCTGCTTCAATGATTCGAAGCATTTTTTCTTTATCTTCTGGTGACATCAGCCGGCCGTTGAGGGTTATTTCTTCTTCGTCAAGGATTTTCTTGAGGTCTTTAGGCATTTTAGAAATTGATAATACCTGGGTATGATTTAATATTTCATCTGTTGAAACTCCATAATAATTTGAAAATGCGCGTAACATTACATCGTCTATACGTCTTTCTCCACGTTCATATTGAGATAAAGTACTTTGACCTATTTTTAGATCGTTGGCAACTTGTACTTGAGTTAAGCGGAGTGATTTGCGTATTGTGGATAAATTATTGAGTTGCTCATTCATAACATTCACCTCTTAGAGTTATTATCGCTAATAGCAATAATAAAAGCAATAATTATTTTTAAAATACCTCAAAATGAATTGACAAATATTGCTTAACGTGATAATATTGCAATATGAGATAGAAAGAAGGTGAAAATATTGCGCAAATGGTTATTTGATTTAAGGAAAAAACTAAATTTGACTCAAGACCAAATGGCTTCTAAATTAGGGCTTTCTCAACCATACTATGCTCAGATTGAAAATGGAGATAGGCAACCAGTGTTGTTACTTACTACAGCTGCGAGAATTTCTGACATTGGAGATATTCCGTTATCTACAATCCGAAACTATGAGGAAGCGCTTGCAGTATCAGAGCGTGATCAAGCATAAACGATGAAGTGCTTTAGGCTTTCAGTTTTTCTGGGTCCAATCTTGAAATTTTAAAGGAGTATAAAGATGGAAATTTTCAGCAGAAAACCAATAATAAAATGTCATATATCTGTTAGTTCATATAAACGAGATTGGCAAGAATCGTTGTCAGATTTTATCAAAAAAATAAAACAAGAGTACGGAAAAGACCATACCCTTGTTTTTGAATTACATGTAGAAGACACTAAAGAGATTTGAATGATATGTAGTAGACGGAAAGGAACTTAACAATGGAAGATAAAAGAGTTTTAGACCCTCCGAGAATAATTCCTGAAAAGTATATAAGTGAAAGAAAAATAAAAATAAAAGTATCTGTTGAAACTAGTTGTAGAGCAAATCAGGAAAGATTAAAAGATTTTATTGCAAGAATAGAAAAAGAGTATGGCGGGAACCATACTCTTGAATGGGAACTTGAAATTTTTGAAACTAAATGTCTTTGAATGGATCATAAGATGTTTTGTTGTTGTCTGGTGTAATGGTATCTACTTTATGGGAAGCAGATAGCATATTCTTAATATCCAAATAGGATTGTACGGCTTGGGATTCGGATGCAATTTTACCAGCAGAAATCAATGCAACGACAAAATCTTTGGCAATTTCTTGTACAGTCATGAATAATCACCTCCTTCCTACAATAATTATAAGAAGGAGCAGGTTCTTTTACAACACAAAAAAGAAACACCCGCTGCACCCTGGAAAAGTTTAGCGAGTGTTTCTTGGAGCCAGCCGAAGCTGACGAGAACATTATAACACGCTTTGGCTGGTATATCAACTTTGAAAGAGGGATATACCATGAGCAAGAAAGAAGAAGCTTTGGCAAAATTTGTCGAAGTGGTAGAAAAATTAAGTCCTGAAGAATTTGAAGAAAAATATGTCAAGGAGGATATGATGATTTATAAATTGATGATTAGAACAAATGGAGTTTGGAAAGGGAATCTGAATGTGACAGCAGATGACAGAATTATATCTGATTATCATGAGGAAAACAGCGACATAGAAATGATTACAAAAATTGATGGAACAAAGAAAATACATTTTCACATGGATCAAGTGAAGTCTGATGATTTTGGTATTGATATAGAAATTAAACCCTCAATAATGGAAGATATGAAACCTTATGACATAGTAGATAATATACTGAAGCTTCTTGATGGCAAAAATATGAAAGATATTGAAATGATTTTATATGGAGTTCAGTCACACTGTAATGCTAATTACGCTTTGAATTATAAACCAAAAAAGGAGAAGCAGGAAGATGGAACTAGTGACATGTTCTGAATACGCGCAAAGCAGAGGATTGCCAGTTGTTACAGTTAGAGGTTATTGCCGTAAAGGAATAGTCCCACATCTTAGGATCGGCAGGACATACAGACTAGATCCTCCGCTAGTTGATGAAGCTTTATCAAAGGTCATGCATGAAAATATGGAATACCGCCCTAATGGTATAAAACGAACTAATCAGCGAAGAAAAAAATTTGATTTTGAAGCAGCTCTAAAGGCTTTATAGGAGGTTTGATTATGAGAACACTAATCAAAGTAGCAGGAACAGCAGTAGTAGCGAAAGAGAGTATTAAGGAGCAGCCATGTGTATGGGCATTAACAGCTTTGTCTATAGCAATAGTAGTTAAGCTGATCTACAACATTGGTTACGCTATGGGGCAGGTGGCGGGCTTATGATTAGAGATTTTACCGTAGCGACTACTGCAATATTTATTGGAACATACGTAGCTATTATGGCTGCTGTAGTGACAGTAGGGGTGTTGAGATGAGCGAAAAACGTCTTATAAAAACAAACAAACTCTGCCTTGCGAACGGTGATGAGTTCGACAAAACAGAGTTTGAAGTGGATACCGATGTACTATCTGGATTTATTAAGGTCAAAACGGAAGGTAAAACAATTTATGTTAATCCAGAGTTCATCATATCCTTTGAAGAAAGTAACTTGTCCAGAGTTATTTCTTCTTGCCGGTAGTTTTAGTCTGAGAAAGCGCACTTCCAGCTACAGACTTAGATGTTTTGCTGTAGTTATCGTTTTTCAATATCTTGGATGCTTTGCTTGCTACAGATTTAGATGTTTGCTTTGTGTTTGGCATCACAAACCCTCCTTTCTACATAATATTCTTAAGATAGTTGAGAACGATAAAATGGAAAACAAAATATACGTTCACACTATATGTAGTAATTATACCACAACGATAGGAGTAGTCAAGATGAACAAAATTAAACAAATTCGTGAACAAAAAGGCTTGTCCAGATATCAAGTAGCTAACGCCAGTGGTGTTTGGTATAAAAATCTAATTGATATTGAAAACGGTAAAGATGTGACATTATCCACGCTCAGGAAAATTGCAGCAGCAATGAACTGTGAAGTATCTGATTTAGTTTAGGAGGAGTGATTATGAGAAAACAAAAGAAAAAGAGCTATCAACGTTGCACCGTTGGTAGCTCAAGGTGGACATGTAAATTTTACTAGGTTTAGCGTCCACCTTCATTTTAGCAAAAGAATTGGAGGATTGCAAGTATGGATAAATTTGACGATTTAGTATATTCGCTGCGATATGAAGCAGAATCTATTTTAGAGAATCTGAAAGAAATGGATGATCTAGATGGGGACGAAGCCAAAGTCAGCGTGCTTCTAAAGTGGATTCATAACAGCGCAAATACTATCGAAAATAAAATAGAAGACTGGAGGTCTGACCAATGTTGAAGAGTGAACAGATTAACGAGCTTGCTGCCGCTTTGGCAAAGGCACAAGGGCAGATTGAAGGAGCAAAGAAAAGCAGCAGTAATCCGTTTTTCAAAAGTAAATATGCAGACCTGGCTGAGTGTTGGAACACGTGCAGAGAGGCTTTAACTGCAAATGGAATATCAGTTATCCAGATGCCGGAAGAAATCAATGAGAACGGAAGACTGAACATTACAACGATGCTTGCACATTCAAGCGGGCAGTATATATCCAGCACTCTAACAATGACTGTAACTAAATTAGATCCGCAAGCTATTGGCAGTGCAATCACTTACGGCAGGAGATATGCTCTTGCTGCTATGGTTGGACTGGCTCAGGAAGACGATGACGGAGAAAAAGCAATGGCAAGACCGAAAGATAAAAAATCTGCAGAAAGTCCGATTAATATTACATCCGTTAGTGAGAACGGTGCAGTAAGGTTTATTAACGGAGTACAGTGCCAAATTCAGGATAGAAACGGTGATTGGCATGATATTGAGTTTTTGAAAATTGAAGTACTGGAAAAGCTCTTAAACGATGATAAATATGTGAATGCTCATGAGGCTATAAGAGCAGCGATAAACGCTAAGGCTGTAGGCACAAAATGAAGCTGACAGTTAAAGGGTTACAGATGTTGAAAGGGATAGGGCACATAAATTTAGTAGTACCTGTCCCTTTATCAGAGGAAGAAGAAATCAATAAAATCGATCCTGAAAAGCAGTATGTTGTAGAGGTCAAGCAATGGCGTAAAGGGCGTTCTAACGATGCTAATAAATACGCTTGGGTATTATGTCAAAAGATAGCAGAAAAGCTGTCAGAAGAGAGCTTTCACAGCAAGGAAGATGTTTACAGGAAGGCAATCAGGGAATGTGGTTACGGCAGAATATGGCCAGTGCCAACTGACGCTGTAAACAGAACTATTGAAATTTGGCAAAATAATGGTGTCGGCTGGATAGCTGAATTGGTTGGAGAGTGTCATAACATTAAAGGCTATAGCAATGTAAGAGTATATTATGGCAGCAGCGCTTATGACACGAAAGAGATGAGCCGATTTATAGATTGTTTAGTATCTATGGCAAAAGAGATTGGTGTAGAGACCAGGCCGCAGGAAGAATTAGATGACCTAATCAGGGAGTGGGGCGTTAAAGATGATTCCAAAAATAAAGAGGATAAGACTTAAAGGTAAAGCTCTCAGCAAGCTTTGTGAGGAGGTATATAACCGTGACAACGGGTTATGTGTATATTGCTCTCACTATGTTGAGCCTGGAGTTAAGCCACACCATGAGCCTTTAAAATCACAGGGCGGACAGGACAGGCTTGAAGATATGGCAATGCTTTGTAATGACTGCCATTCCCTGCGGCATAATTCCGTTAAGGGCATCGTTATTGGTCAAAAGGTAAGGTCGTATTTATCTGCAAAATATGACCGCCAGGAGTAGGAAATTATGAATACAGGGTTTATTGCTTTACATCGAAAATTGTTAGATAGTCCGATTTGGCAGGTTACGACAGTTGAGCAAAAAGTAATTTTAATTACACTGCTTTTAATGGCAAATCATAGTGAGAAAAAGTGGTACTGGCAGGGTGAAGAATTTATTTGCCAACCGGGACAATTTATAACCAGCTTGCCTAATATCGTAAAAGCTTGTGGAAATGGGCTAACAGTCCAAAATGTAAGGACTGCGTTAAAAAAGTTTGAAAACATGAATTTTTTAACAGACCAATCAACAAAGACTGGAAGGCTGATAACCATAGTAAATTGGCAGGTTTATCAAGGAAAAAGAGATGTCGATAACAGACAACCTAACAGTCAGCTAACAGAGAGCCAACAGACACCTAACAGACAACCTAACAGTCAGCTAACATCTAACAATAATGATAATAATATAACAATGATAAACAATGATAATAATAATAACGCGCGCGAGCAAACCAAAAAACCAATCGAGGTTAACGAAAAAGAAAAAGGCTTTGAATTATTTTGGGAATTGTATCCGTCGAAACGGAAAAAGCCTGTTGCAAGAATAGCATGGATGAATATGCGTGTACACTCGGAAGAACAGTATGCCTTGATTAATTCTGCTGTTGAGCGATACAAAAAAACTAATCAGTGGCAGGAGGAAAACGGAAGGTACATACCTGATCCTGATACTTTCCTGCAGGATGAACGCTGGACGGATGAAATCAAATTGCCGGAAGCAGTGCAAACTGCTGATAAGGAAGCCCAAGAGAAAGCCGAATGGATAGCAAAGAACAAGGAGCGCTGGGCAGCGATACCTCCGGAGAAAAGAAAGTACAGGCTGGCTTGTTTTATGGGGCTGGACTGGGAAGAAGTGAGGGATATGCCGTATGTTGGAACTTAGAGAGATAACGGCAGCTTATGAAGTGTGGCAGGCTGCGGGACTAAAGCCGAACTGGGTAAGCGAAGATGCAAAAAAAGCTATCGAAAGGCAAACCCTGGAGCGGTATAAATACACAGATATTGAGATGTGGGGCGATACTGTTGATTATATCGCTGATAATAATAAATATTGGCCAACATGGGCAGATATTAATAACACCTTATCAATCCTACGGCAGAATAAAATTCGCGAAGAAAAGAAGGCTATTGAGCGTAATTCTAAAGCGGCGAATGAGTTTGTGAAGAAGTTATTTGCTGATCTTGCCGCAGGTAAAACATTTGGTGAGCTACGGCAGCCAATAAGCGATAAAGTTAGAGCTGCAGCAAAGAGGATTTTCCCTGACGCCGACGATAGCTTCTTGCAGCGTAATTACAACGATATCAACTTCATCGCAGACGTTGAACGAAAATGCGCTGAATGTATTAACACTGTTGATTGTCCATACAGCGGACATCAACCGTTTTTGAGGGTAGATAAAGAAAGCGGATTTACTTATGTGGTAGCTGATCGTGAACGGTGTTATAAATATCATCCGTTAGTGCCTGATGTAGTACCAAAACGGTCAGCATGTCGTCAAGGTGATTTAGCTAAAGTTTAAAGGAGCGGTAACTATGAAAAAGTATGAGTTGACAGCAGAGTTTATAGAACAATGGGGCAAGAAATTATTTAGGATTAAGGCTTTAATTAGCTTTGGAAGTGTTGAAGCTGGTGAACTTGGTGGATATGTGGAAAAAGAAGATAACTTAGCGCAAGATGGCGACGCTTGGGTGTGCGACGACGCTTGGGTGTGCGACGACGCTTGGGTGTACGGCAACGCTAGGGTGTGCGACGACGCTAGGGTGTACGGCAACGCTAGGGTGTACGGCGACGCTTGGGTGTACGGCAACGCTAGGGTGTGCGACGACGCTTGGGTGTACGGCAACGCTAGGGTGTACGGCAACGCTAGGGTGTACGGCAACGCTAGGGTGTACGGCGACGCTGAGGTGTACGGCAACGCTGAGGTGTGCGACGACGCTTGGGTGTACGGCAACGCTTGGGTGTACGGCAACGCTAGGGTGTGCGACGACGCTAGGGTGTACGGCAACGCTTGGGTGTACGGCAACGCTAGGGTGTGCGACGACGCTAGGGTGTACGGCAACGCTGAGGTGTGCGGCAACGCTGAGGTGTGCGGCAACGCTGAGGTGTGCGGCAACGCTGACTATTTATTGATCGGTCGCATTGGTAGTAGATTTAGTTTTACGACATTTTTCAAAAATAAAGACAAAGGTATAACAGTGTCTTGTGGTTGTTTCTTAGGGACTATTGCCGAATTTAGAGCTAAGGTTACCGATACACATGGAAATAATAAGCACGCAAAAATGTATAACCTTGCTGCAGATATGGCAGAACTACAGATTTTAGGGGAAGAACATTTTGACAAGCTGAACACTAATAAGTCAGAACCGTTTTGAGGTGAGATCATGAATTGTGATATATGCCATAAGGAAACGATGTCGGGTAGCCATATAACCAGAGGACATAGATTTGAGGTGCGTATTTGTCCGAACTGCTTGATGTGGTCGGATGACCAACGAGCCGTAATAGCACGGGAAACAGTCAGTAAATTCAAGCTTTTACGAGAAAAGGAAGATATTAGCATAAGCAATGAATAGAGTGGGGAAATTTATGAATAAAATCATATGCGGTAATGCACTTGACGTATTTGGAGAAGTCGCAGAAGCAGATATACCGATAAATTTGTTTTAGGAGGGTGATATGAAGCACATCGTACAGTTTAGCGGTGGCAAGGATAGTACCGCCATGTTGCTAATGATGTTGGAAAAGGGAATGCAAGTTGATGAAATAATTTTCTGCGACACAGGAAAAGAGTTCCCAGGTATGTATGTCCACATTGGCAAGGTTGAGCAATACATAGGTCGAAAAATTACTACCTTAAAAGCGGAAAAATCTTTTGATTATTATTTCGCAGAGCATATCAAGACCAAGGGGAAAGGTAAAATGTCGCAGGGTTACGGCTGGGCGAGAATGTGGGTACGTTGGTGCACTCGGTTGCTAAAGCAAGAACCTACAAAGAAATACCTAAAAAGCCAAGGTGAATATACCCAGTACATCGGTATAGCTGCAGACGAACCGAAGCGGCACAAGAATATACTCAAAAACACAATACACCCTTTGTTCGATTGGGGGATAACAGAAGCACAGGCTTTACAGTACTGCTATGATAGAGGCTTTGACTGGGACGGATTATATGAACATTTTAAACGTGTAAGTTGTTGGTGCTGTCCGCTACAACGTCTTAGCGAACTGCGAACGTTACGAAAACATTATCCTGAACTGTGGCAAGAGCTTATTGACATGGACAGCAGAACAGCATACAAATTTAAGCCCGACTATTCAGTTGAACAGCTTGAAAGAAGATTTGCACAAGAAGATTTGCAGCAAGAATTATTTTAATTTAAAACTGCTGCCCAGCTACTGCCTCGGCACTATATACAAGCAATGTGGCGCAAAAGGGAAGTATACCTGTGGAATGGCCTTACCACAGGGGGCAGCCTTTTAAATATAAGGAGTTGGAAATATGGCGAGAGCAAGAATACTTGACGCTTGTTGTGGCAGTAGAATGTTTTGGTATGATCGAGATAATAAATACACAGTTTACCAGGATAACAGAGAATTGGATACTACGCTATGTGATGGGCGAAAGTTGGAAATTATGCCGGGAATTTTTGGGGATTTTCGGGAAATGATATATGCCGATAATTATTTTGATTTAGTGGTTTTTGACCCACCGCATCTATTGAGAGCAGGGCAAAAGTCTTGGATTGCACAGAAATATGGAGTATTACCTAAAACTTGGAAAGAGGATATTGCGGCAGGATTTAGAGAGTGCTTCCGTGTACTTCGCCCATTTGGTACGTTGATTTTCAAGTGGAACGAGGAGCAAATACCTTTTAATGACGTAATAAAGTTGGCTCCTGAGCTTCCGCTGTTTGGCGATAAGCGTGGAAAAACTCGCTGGGTAGTATTTTGTAAGGGGGCTAGAGCCTGTGACTGAGTTACTGATAACGATACCTGGAAGATTACCGGGGCTGAATGAGTATCAGGAAGCCTGCCGTGGTCATTGGGCTAGTGGGGCAAAAATGAAAGCAGATGCCCAGCAGCAATGTGAGTATGCTATGGCAGCAGCCAAACGGAAGAAAGTTCATTTTGAAACGGCAGACATTGCTATAGTGTGGTATGAAAAAAATAAACGCCGTGATAAGGACAATATAAGCTTTGGACGTAAGTTTATCTTTGACGCATTACAAACTATGGGAATACTGGAAAATGACGGGTGGAAACAAATACGAAAGATAACAGAGCAGTTTGAAGTTGATAAGAGTAATCCAAGGATTGAAATTTTATTAAGGGCGGTGGAGTAGTGGAGAAAATTAGAAGTCTTGTAGGTATGGTATCAAAAAAGAAGTTTTTTTCGGCCTGCAAATGTTATGAAAATAATAAATATGGTGTTGATTATGTCAAACCACAACTTTGCATAGATGAAGAAAGTCATCTCATATTTTGCGACCGATGCGGTGCAGTTATAGATCCGTTTGCAGCAATGCTCATGGTCGCAATTTTTGAAAAACGGCAAAACCGTGAATGGGGTAGATACATGGAAAGTGCTAGACGGTTTTGGAAAATAGCCCACAGCTATAAACCATACAGAGTAGCACTTAAAGAAATGGAAAAGAATATGGGTCGGGGTAATAATGCTATGTTGCCCTGCTGCCCAAAATGTAACAGAGCATTTGATCCTGCTGATATCAAAGCGTATGTGAATAAAAAATATGTATGCGATTAGGACGGTGCTGTTAATGATTAATGTCAAAGTAATGCTAAATTTAATTAAAGACGAGCCAGAAGATGCTTATATACCAATAGTCAAGCTGGAGCTAGTTGCTCTGCTTAAAGAAGTGAAAATGCTGCGGTATAAAAACAGCAAACTTGGAAGCCAAAAGGCGAAACTGAAAAGAGATAGGAAGAGGGAGAATAAATAGCATGGATTTTATTTATTTACTAATGAATTGTGCCGTTACAGCATTTATTATTGTGGCTATAGCATCAGCTTTATGGTTTATATTGGTACTTCTGACTGACAGCAGTGACAGACATAGCCGCTTATATGTCATCACTTACATGATAGGGGCTATAACAATTATATTATTTGGAATAAAATTGCTCGTAGGAGTTTTGAAATGAAAAAGCCTAAAATCAAATACATAGGCAGTTAAAGGATGTGACTACAAATGAAAGGATACACCTACATTAGAAAAGATGGTCAAATTGTAGACGCACCGCCATGTCGGGCTTGCAAATATTATAAAAAGATGACTGTCGAGGCTCCGTGTTATGGTTGTATTGATCCTTGTGATTTAGCTTTACATAAGCCAAACTGCGAAACAGAATTTGCCTGTTTTGAACCAGCGGATTGTCAAGAATAAGGAGAGTAAATAGATTATGGAATTGATTAGCAAAGATGCTTTGGAAGCTAAATTAATGTTATGTATGGACATGAATAGGGCTGATTGGTCTTATAACAAAATGATTATGGCAAATAAAATGCTGGAAATTTTAGATCAAGAACCTATTATAGAAGAACGTAAGCACGGATACTGGATTGAACACCCTGAACATCCCGTAGGAGATTGTAGTATATGCGGTGAGCGTGTACCTATCTACAGCGGTAGCAAAAAATATAAAATCTGCCCTTATTGCGGGGCTATTATGGACGGTGATAGTAAATGACATACCGTGATATCTGCTTCTGTCACGCAAGTAATGATCACTACTGTAAAGAAAATAATTTATCTAAATGCACAAATACAGAATGTATGCGTCATGCAAGCACTATACCAGATGATCTGCCAGAGTGGGAACTGTTTGCTTATTCGGATTTTAGCGGCAAATGTGGAAGATACAGAACGGAGTGAAGAAAAATGACTGAATTAAAACCTTGCCCATTCTGCGGCGGTGGAACAACAATGCGGGATGATGGTATACATATGCCCGTTATCGATCCTGATACCGGTGCCGTCGTAGATTGTAGGGACGAAGAAGCTGAAGGCTATGTTATAGAGTGCAAAAATTGTCCTGCTCAGACGGGAAGGAGAAGACAAATGACAGATTACAAAAAATTAATAGTAGCCTTACAGACCATTCAAGACGAATGTCGAAAATATGATTGTGGGTGTCTAAAGTGTCCGCTTTATAACGAGGACAGCGAAGAATGTGGAATTCGTGCAATCCCGCCGGCAGATTGGAATATTAAGGATATTGACGTTATCCGGTTATTAGAAAGTGAGTGAAGCATAATGTATGAAATAATACCGATTTATCGTCTTGATAGATCAATCTGTTATTACAACATCCAGGAATCGTATAGCCAAGAAATAGTTGTCTCTGCAGAACTAACTAAAAAGCAGGCAGAAGCTATATTAATAATATTGAATAATGAGGACGGTGTATTCGATGACGATTAAAGAGCTTTATGAGTATGCCAAAGAAAATGGAATAGAAGATAAGCAGTTAGTCGCTATATGCTTTGAGAATGGCTGTGTTCTTGTAGATGATGAATATCCTTTTGGAATTGAGGACGGTGTATTTGATGATTGAAATAGGCGATAATTTAGCGATGATAATTTATTTTGCTATTATGTGTGGTTTTTTAGTATTTTGTTTTGGTCGGAGGTAGTAATATGAATTATCCTGATCTAATAAAATGGATATTTGAATTTACATACGAACATTGGATATTAACCTTTATTTTCATTGTTGCTTTAAGGCGATTTAGTATTTTAACAATAAACCAGAGATGCACAAAGAAAAGCTAGAAGGAGACTGCTATGCTAATAGAACAGTATATTAAGCATGTAGAGCGTTACTTTTGGGATCGTAAGCAAATACAAAAAGCTGTCGATGAGGAAAAAGAGCAGCGTACTGCAAGGAAAGGACATACGGGCGGTGGTGTTCATGCTTTTATCAGTAATCCTACAGAAACGGCAGCATTGAAGAACGTTGAGCCAGTACGTATGATATCGTTTGGATATGGACCATATCAGTCAATAATAATGAATCCGGAGCTATGGCTTGAAGTTGTCGCAGAAACGTATAAGATACATGAAAATCAGCTTACTGGTAAGGTTATGTATCAAAAATATGAAAAAAGGAAGCCGATGAAAACAATTGCAGAATTAAACGGTGTGAATAGAGATACTTGTTATGAATTTCGCAAAGAGTTTCTTAGGGATGCTGTTGGTTTGGCGTTGAAAAAAGGTTTGATAAAATAAAAAAGTTTCCGACATATTACCTGTTTTGATGAGTTAAAATAGTATTGTAAGTAAGTGGGCTTACAACAAGGATTGAGAGTGATAAAAATGAATAAGGTTATAGGTGTACTGATAGTATTAGCAATCTGTGTAGCAATACCAGTTACGCACCACTGGGGGTATCATTGTACTAAATGTGACTGTACTGATCTTGCGACAAAGGGAATGTTCTGTAGCATCTGCCTTAGTTGTAATCATTATGTATCAGATCATGTAAGGGAGTAAGAAAATGATTTATCAAAAATAGCTTATTTTGATATAACGCATACGCAGTAACCCGCTCACTATCCGAGCAAGTGGCAAACCGTATGTTATATATTTGCTATGGCGTTCGCCGGTCGCAGGTTCAAGTCCTGGTATGAGTTCATATGATAGCTGCAATTTATCGTATGAATGATGCGGATAACTACCCATAGCCCCTACCGCGCGGCTTGCAGCAGTCGCACTGGTAGTTTCAAAACATCGCAGGGAAGCCTAGTAACGGGATAACCTGCAAAGGTGAAATGTTCAAGTTAAGCACTTGGACACTGCCTGTTTGGCTTTCGAGCAGACAGGTTAGAAGAACGAGGCGGTCATGAGCCGTCAAACCTATTGATTACGGCATAGATGGGGAACACCTATCCACGCTTAAAGGTGCGTGTGTTGTTTGGGTAATCCGGCAACTGCCAGCCCTGCCGTTGGGGTGATACAGCGGCATATTTAATTGAGGTACGAACATGTTAAAGCGAACGCTAATGTTTTTAGTAGCCCTAACCTTGATAGAGGGATATTGGAAGGCTGTAGAAAGAGCTATAGACGGCTATGTAACAACACGACCAGTTGATCTTGTTATAGGCGTAACATGGGCAGCAAGCGTGGTGTGGTGTAGTAAATAATATTGGAGAGTGATTAAATGTTAGTAAAAGAACTAATAGAAAAGCTCAAGGAGATGCCTCAAGATGCACTGATAGTAGTACCTGGCGATGGTGATTTTGCCGTTGCCGAGTGGGTAAAATTAGAAAAGGAAGAGAGCGCGGATCGCTTTATAGAAGATGCAAATCAAACTTCAGTGGTATCGATAACTTAATAATAGCCACTTAACTTACACAAATAATTTAGTCTTAAAAAGCCGATAAAACACGGTAATATATATCAGAATTTAGCATATAACTTAATATAAAGGCACTTAACTTCGGTTAGGTGCTTTTTTATTTGCAAGGTGGTGATGGAATGAAGATGAACCTAACTAGCAAGATCAGGAAGATAATAAAAGCTTTAGAAATGAAAGGCTTTATATACCTCTATTCAAGGGAGCAAGTATATAGCCAGAAGCTATCTAAGGTATGTACTATGTACAGAATAGATTACCTCATGCCATGGGGAGAATACAAAAAGAAATTCCCAGATAAGGCAGAGCGTAAAAAGAATAAGGGTGTAAGCGTTAGGGTAGAAATGGCTCGGTCATTTAGAGAAATAGCTATTCTGTATTATTTGGTGAATGTATTAAAGGCAGGTGATAGTAGTGGATGAGATCAGCCAAGCACAGAAGAATTTTGTTGATTACTTTATAGAGAGTGGGAATCAAACAGAAGCCTATAAAAAGGCTTATCCAAAGTGTAAGAATGATAATTCAGCGGCGGCTAGTGCTAGTAAATTGCTAAGAAACAACAAGGTAAAGCAATATTTAGATGCACGAATGGCAGCAGTTGATAGTGATAAGATTGCTACAGCTGAAGATGTTCTTGAATATTTAACAAGAGTAATGCGTGGAGAAGAAAAGGACCAGTTTGGATTAGATGCTAGCTTGAGTGACAGGACTAAGGCAGCAGAATTATTGGGTAAGCGCTATATGCTGTTTAAAGAACAACTAGATGTAAATCTTGAAGGCGATATTGCTGGTTTAATTGCTAGCCGTCGCAAGAAGGGGGATAGCGATGTCTAGAGTTGCTTTATCAGAAAAGGATATAAAGGCATTAACAGACTTTCTTGGAAGTGTCAGTAAAGATCCTTTGGAATTCGTACGGCTTGCATTTCCATGGGGAGAACCAAATACTCAACTTGAAGACAAAGAAGGACCAGATATATGGCAGATAGAACTGCTGAACGATATCAAAGAAGGATTAAAAACGCCAGATCAGGTTATCCGTGAAGCCGTTGCATCTGGGCATGGTATTGGAAAGTCTGCTATGGTAGCATGGATTATTCTGTGGGCTATATCGACACATGAAGATACAAAGGGTGTTGTTACAGCTAATACAGATACACAACTCAAAACAAAAACTTGGGCAGAGTTAGCTAAATGGTATTACTTGTTTATAGCAAAAGATTTGTTCACTTATTCTGCAACAAGCATTTATTCTAACCAAGAAGGTCATGAGAAGACATGGCGTATAGATGCAATACCATGGAATGATAGTAACCCTGCAGCGTTTGCGGGTTTACATAACCAAGGCAAGCGAACTCTGGTTATATTCGATGAAGCTTCTGAGATATCGGATATCATTTGGGAAGTAGCTGAAGGTGCAATGACAGATGCTGATACCGAAATCATTTGGTGTGTGTTCGGAAATCCTACTCAGAGTAGTGGCCGCTTTCATGCTTGCTTTCATAAAAATAGAAGTTTATGGAACCGCAAACAAATTGATAGCCGAACTGTTAAGATAAGTAACAAGGCTGAACTTGAGGGTTGGCGGGTGCAATATGGCGAGGATAGTGACTTCTTTAAAGTTCGCGTCAAGGGCGAATTTCCTTCGGCGAGTGAGAAGCAATTTATTAGTACCGCCTTAGTTGATGAAGCAAGACGTAGGACATTGCATGAAAAGCAATTTAGATTTGCTCCTGTGATTATAGCTTGTGATCCTGCATGGACAGGCGGAGACGAAACAGTTATTTATCTTAGACAGGGGCTATTCACGAAAAAGCTCTTTGTGACTACTAAGAACGATAACGACATTGAAATAGCAGGCATATTAGCCAGATTCGAGGACGAATATAAGGCGGATGCGGTGTTTATTGATTTAGGCTATGGTACAGGAATCAAGAGCGCTGGTGACGCATGGGGCAGATCGTGGACACTGATTGCTTTTGGTGGGAAGACAAATAGGCAAGATTGCAAAAATAAACGTGCTGAGATGTGGGCTAATATGAAAGATTGGCTGAAAGAAGGCGGGGTTATACCAGAGGATGACCAGACTTTAGCGGATGATTTAACGGGCCCTGAAACAGTACCTAATATTAGCGGGTTAATACAACTTGAAAGTAAAGAAGCTATGAAAAAGCGAGGTGTTCCCTCTCCTAATAGAGCGGATGCACTCGCTTTAACTTTTGCACAATCTGTTGTAAGCAGAGAACAGGCGATAATAGAAGCACAATTTGATAATAGCCAAATGGTTTATGATCCGTTTGCCGGTATGTGAAGGGAGGTGAGACTATGCATAAGATTATAATGCAGTTACATGGTGGCGGAGGCGGCGGCAGTGTTGACCCGATCAAACAAAGCGCACCTGGAAGCACGGCTGCTGCCACGATTGATAACGCTACAGAGGGAGAGCGACAAAGCCTGTTTGAAAAGCTCTCTAAAGCCCGTGGTAGGAATTATACAAACAAAACTGGTGGTCAGATTACTTCGGATAGTGTTAAGAAAATGTTGTTGGGAGAATGATTATGAACATCAAAGATATGCTGCTAGACAGCGATAGATTAAAGCGAAAACAACATACCATTTCCCAGCTATACACGTTACGCAGTCAATATGAGCCAACATGGAAAATGCTTAGCCGGTATATCAATCCAACACGAGGGCGGTTTGAGGTGGATATTCAAAGTACAGAAGGTCATCGACGTGACGAGTATCTTATAGATCCTCATCCTCAAAAAGCTGTTGGTAAATGTGCGGCAGGCATTCACAGTGGGTTAACATCGCCGTCAAGACCGTGGTTTGAGCTTGGTCTGCAAGACGAAGAAAAAGCTAATTATCATACAGTCAGAATGTGGCTCGATGACTGCCAGGAGATTATGAGCAGCATTTATTCTAAGAGCAATGCTTATAATATGCTGCAGCAGATTGAGGCAGAGATGGCCCAGTTTGGTACAGGCGCCTCTTTGATGCTGGAAGATTATAACTACGGCATATGGATGCGGCCTTATACCTGCGGGGAATATGCAGGCGGTGTAGATGCAAGAGGCAGGGTTTATGTATTTGCAAGGCGTTTTAGATTGAGTGCTGAGCAAATCGTAAAAGAATATGGGATAGATAATGTATCGGAAAGCGTGAAGTCGGCCTATAAAGAAGGAAATATAACGACATACTTTGACGTTGAAATGCTGATAGAGCGCAATGATGATTATGATCCTAATAAATTGGCTTTAGGTAATTTCCCGTGGCGCTCATATCACTATGAAAAAGGTGCAAACGATAAGTTTTTAAAGATATCCGGTTTTAGAGAATGCCCATTCCTTATGCCGCGCTGGACTTTGATTGCCAATAGTGTATATGGAGCAGGTCCAGGACATAATGCTTTAGGTGACTGTATGCAGTTACAGAAGATTGAAAAGAACAAACTTAGAGCTATCGATAATGCAGCAGACCCTGCAATGGCGTTTCCTGCATCAATGAAAAAGCTTAATAGAATGCCAGGAGGACTAAATTATTATCCTGATGGACTGGCGCAGCAGGCATATCCTCTCGTAGACCCAAGGGCAAAAGCGTATGAAGGGATTGGGGCTTTGTCCCAGGAAAAAAGGCAGTCAATATCTGAAACATTTTATAATGATTTGTTTATGATGATTGCATCTCAGGACGGACCTCAAATGACTGCGCGAGAAATTGCAGAGCGACATGAAGAAAAGCTTTTGATGCTGTCGCCGGTACTTGAGCAAATGCATAATGAAGTCCTGGAACCGATGACACTTCGCACTTTTGATATTTGTTTGAGGCATGGGTTATTTCCACCTATGCCAGAAGAAATTGATAAAAACGAATTAAAGGTGTCTTTTATTTCTATTCTTGCCCAAGCTCAGAAGATGGTTGAAATACCGGCTATTGAAAGGACTGTCGGATTTGTTGGCAATCTTGCTGCCGCTCAACCAGAAGTTTTAGATATTATCGATTTAGACGAAGCTGTTCGCGGCTTTGCTACTTCTACAGGAGTAAAAGAAAAGATTGTGCGTGATGAAAATGAGGTTGCGAATATTCGCAAACAACGTGCTCAGGCACAGCAAGAACAAATGCAAACTGAGCAGATGGCTGCTGCAGCACCTGCTGTTCGAGATTATGCCGATGCAGCTAGATTGATGAGCGAAACTCCTGCTAATGGCGGCAATGCATTAGATCAACTGCTGGGAGGTGGGATTTAATGAGAACTAAAGAATCAAATATGCTTGCACAACAAGCGCTGGACGACTTGGACGCTATTATGCGGACCGAGAACGGACGGCGTTTTATTTATGCCATTCTGGAAAGCACAGAGGTCGAAACAGCGGTTTTTTCATCTGATCCATACTTCAATGCTTTCTTATCAGGTAAACGTGCTGTAGGTGTTGATTTGTTAAAGAATATCCGGATGCTGAACGATGGACATTCTTTAGAAATGCTGATGCGTAATGAAGCGGAAAGCGCTAGACACCCTCCTGATTTAGAAGACGATGACCTTTTTAAAGTAGATAACGACATAGCGGAGGTAAGACATGAATAAGTTTGCACAAGTGTTTTTTGAAGCAGATGGTGCTGGTGGAGGCGGTGAACCTGCTCCTTCCGGTGACCCGTTTGTAACAGAACCTGCTCCGGCAGCTGAACCGAGTGGAGATCCAACGCCGGCTGGTGATCTCGATCCTACGGCCCAACCTAAGAGTGTGTTTGATGAACCAGCTGTTGTTCCTGATAAATACGAATTTAAGCTTCAGGATGGGCTTGAGCTTACGCCGGAATTAGAAGCTGACTTTACAGCCATTGCTAAAGAGGCAAAGCTTACGCAGGAGCAGGCATCTAAATTAATTGATTTGCATAGCAAAGTCGTTTTAGACGTTATGCATAAGCAGGAGGAAATTGTAGACGGTTGGACTGCTGAATGCCAAAAGCAGGGGCTTATTTCTCGTGAGAATATTGCTGCTGCTAAATTGGCTGTTAATACCTTTGGCGGTGGTGAGGCTATGCAGGTACTTGTAAATACAGGTGTAGCAAATCATCCGGCAATACAAAAAATGCTACAAAACATTGGAGGCTTGCTTATGGAAGACCAACCGCCTGATGGGCAAGCTCCTAAAGCTAAGGAACCGACCGACGCCGATTTGTTTTTCCCCGGCGGCGGGTTCAAATAAAAATATTAAGGAGTGGTAAATAATGCCAGATTTGACAGGTTTCGCAACCCTTCAAGACTTTGCTTCTCGTCAGGGGTTCGACAAAAAGTATCAAAGAATTATTGAACTGCAGACTAAAACTAATAAGATTTTAAAAATTATGCCGTTCAAAATGTGTAACTCTAAGGACTATGAAGAAGCAACCCTGCGTTACTCTTTACCAGAGGTAGCATGGAGAATGATCAACCGCGGCACTAAACCGAGTAAGTCTAAAACGAAACAGGTATCTTTTACATGCGGCGAGATGGAAGCACTGGCCGAAATTGATGAGAAGTTGGCACGTAAAAACAATATGCAGGCTTCTTGGATGATGAGTGAGAATGCTGCATTTCTTGAAGCAATGAACCAAGAGATGGCTTCTACACTGTTCTATGGTGATGAAAAGATTAATCCTGCCGGCTTTACAGGTCTGGGTGCGTATTATTACAGTAAGACCAATCAAGATGAGATTTGGGCAGATCAAATCATTGACTGCGGCGGCACTGGTGATAATCTGACTTCTGCATGGTTTGTTGGTTTCGGTGAACAGCAGGTTTATGGATTGTTCCCTGAGGGCGATACTGCCGGTTTCACCCATAAATACATGGGGCTACAAAAAGTAACAAATGATAAAGGTGAAACGTTCTTTGCTCATACCAATAAGTATAACTGGTCTATGGGACTTGCTGTAAAAGATCCTCGTTATGTTGTGCGTTTAGCTAACATTGATTTGACAGATCCTTCTACTACGAAGATCTTCGACAAAATGATTGAAGGTTATTATCAGATTGAAAATCCTGATAATGTTAATTTGCATATTTTCTGCAATAAGCAGTTTGAGGCGTTCATGGCTAAAGCTGCTCGTAATGACAAAAACACTATGCTTTCTATTGATACGGTTGAAGGAAAACCTGTTGTTAATTTCTGGGGCGTTCCGTTCCAGCGTTGTGCAGCTATTCTGAATACTGAATCTAAACTCGTTTAAAAGGGAGGAAATAATAATGGCACGTATTGATGCGCAATTATTACTGTCTGAAAATCAGGCCGTTACCGGTACTAGTGCAAACAGTAATGTTATTGATTTAGGTAGTACAGGTGGCTTTATGCATCCGCTGTACTTTGATGTAAAATTGACCACACCAATGACTGCTGGCAAGATCACCAAGGTAAAAGTACAATCTTCTGCTACGGAAGACTTTAGCAGTCCTGCCGATGAAGTAGAAGTAAGTGTACCAGATTCTTTGGTTCAAACTAGGGCTTGTACAGTGGCGCAATTCTTTTCTCCGATCAAATATGGCAACCGTTATATTAGATTGGTTTATACAGCAGAAGACGCTGCAGGCGGTAAAGTCTTTGCTTATATGACTGATGGCGTCCAGGTAACTTTATAATGGCTACTTATAAAGTAAAGCGTAATTGTTTTACTTTGGGTCGTATGTATAGGAGAGATGAAATTGTAACCCTTGCTGATAACATTAAAGTTCCGGAACACTTCGTGAAACTTAACGTGTCGGCTATAACAGCTCTCCATCATGATGATCCGCGTTATCTGCAATATGAAGCAATGAACTTTAATGATTTAAAAGAATTGGCCAAAGAACAGGGAATCAAAACAAGTCAGAAATCCAGGGAAACTATTATTAGTGAATTAGTGGCACTGGCTCAAGAATAAGAATAGCCGGGGGCATATGCCTCCGGCTTTCTCTATAACAGGTGGTGAAAGTATGGATAAAGTTGAGATTTGTAATATTGCTCTTAATCATATAGGCGTAGCTACAATAGAGCGGCTTGACGAAGCAAGCGAACCAGCACGAGTGTGCCGGCGTTGCTATGATTATATCAGGCAGGCGGTTTTGAGAAAATTCCCGTGGACATTTGCAACAAGAAGCGTGCAGCTTGCCGCACTTGCCGATGTTCCTCCTAACTGGAAATATGCATATCGGTATCCTGCTGATGCAGTGTGCTTGAGAATGATGTACAATGAGCAGTTCTGCGGACTTCCTAGAGACAATCAGTACAAAATTGTTTCTGATAAGCAGGGGAAAACTATTTATACAAACGTTGGTAATGCATGGATTGAATATACAGTAGATGTTACTGATGCAGATTTATATGACGCTCAATTTGTAGAAGCGTTTAGTTGGAAATTAGCAGCAGAGATTGCTTACGCGCTGACAGGTAAATTAGATTTGGCCCAAATGTGCATTCAGGCATACAATGCATATTTTTCGGAAGCAAGCGCAGCAGATGCGGATGAAGAGAATTTGCTGGACCCGCATGTTGATAGATTAGCGGCGGCAAGATTTACGGGGGCATAATTATGGCACTCTATCAATTAAAGTCAAGTTTTGCCGGCGGTGAATTGTCGCCGTCAATGTATGGACGTACAGACATTGCTAAATATGATAGCGGAGCTGCTACGTTAAGAAATTTCTTAGTTCTACGCTATGGCGGGGCTGCTAATAGACCCGGGTTTAAATTTATAGCGCAGACTTATAATAATAAAAAGGCTGTGCTAATACCATTTATGTATAGTACAGACCAAAATTATATTGTCGAAATTACAGCCGGCAGATGCCGGTTTTATAAAGATGGTGATATTGTTAGAGATGATAATGGATCACCATACAGTATAGAGAATTTCTTTGTTGACAAAGATTTAGAAGATGCTGCAAAAATAAAATATACGCAGAGTGCTGACGTGCTTTTTATAGTTCATCCGGAACATGCGCCTATGACTCTTACAAGATATGGAGAGTTGGACTGGCGATTTGAAAGAATGGATATTACTGGTGGACCGTTTGATGCTTCGCAGTATAGTAGTTCAAGTGTAAGTATAAAAACACAACAATGGACAGTGCCTGGATCTTATGTGGTAAATATACCATCTGGAGCTGGAACCATAAATTTAGAAATTGCAGGAGCTGGTGGAGGTGGCGGAGGTGGTGGAGGTATATTTGCTTCTAAAACTGGAGCCAATGGCGGAAGAGGAGAACTTATTGTTACTACAATGAAAGTAAGCGGAGCCAGTTCGCTAAAGGTTAAGGTGGGCCAAGGAGGGGCAGGTGGATTGGTAGGGTTAAGTAACGATGATTCAAAAGACATATCTAGTGTATTTGGCGGAACTGGAGAATCTTCGAGTGTAGAGGATATTTTGGCAAGAGGCGGTACTGGTGGTGGATGTGCTTATTATTATTTAGATAGTGATGGTTATGGGCATCAAAGAAATGGAACTGCTGCAACCTCTTATGGAAATGGTGGATTAGGTGGAGCTGGTGCATCAAGAATGAATAATGGTTCAGCAGGAAATAGTGGATGGGTAAAAATTACTTATGGATTATCACTTGGAGATAATACGACAGTTAATGCATCAAGTACAGATGGAAATATAACCTTGACTGCTTCTAATGATATTTTTGCCGAAAGTGATGAAGGAAGTCTTTTTTCTCTAACTCATTTTTTAGAAACAGAGTACAAAAAAGGGACACCAAGTAGTACAGGCGGAAATCTGCAGGTTAGCGTATTACCTAAATCCAATGTCTATGTAGAAAGTTTTGGTTTTTGGGATGGTAATTTTAGTTTGGAAAGATATGATCCTGTTTCTTCGCAATGGGTAAATGTAAGAACGCAGAGCGGGAACAGAAGCCAGAATTATAGCTTGACTGAGGAGAACACGTCTGAAAGTATTGCCAGTTACAGAGTTACTTCTACTGAATTCAATACAGGCGTTTGGGATGGTGAAAATGAAAAGCAAAGAGGTTATATAACCATTCAAAGCATTGGCGGAGATTATACAGGTCATGTATTGATTACTGAATATGTCAGCCCTAAAGTAGTAAAAGGGATAGTAAAAAAACAGTTGGGTTCTACAGACGAAACCCGTGATTTTGCTTTTGCTGCTTGGAACGGGGAAAAGGGATATCCATCTGCAACGGGCTTTTATGAAGACCGGTTAGTATTTGCGGGAAGCAAAGGATTTCCTCAGACATTCTGGACAAGTAAAACAGGAGATTATTATAACTTTGGAACAAGCATTCCATCTGTCGATGATGACGGAATTACGGCTACTTTAAACGGTGGACAAATGAATGGTATTAAGGCGATTATAGCTTTTGGTGAAATGCTGCTGTTAACAGCTGGCGGAGAATTTAAAGTAAGCGGCGGAGGTAAAGCTCTTTCTGGGAGCAATGTTTTAAGTCAGCCACAGGAATACAGAGGAGTGTCAGATGTTAACCCTGTTACTATCGGCAGCAGGATTATTTATGTGCAGCACCAGGGCAATATCATACGTGACCTTGCTTATAGCTATGATGTCGACAAATATACAGGTGATGATTTAAATTTATTGGCTTCACACTTGTTTGAAGGGCATAAAATAATATCTATGACTTATCAGCAGATACCTAACAGTATTGTTTGGTGTGTACGTGATGATGGATTGCTTTTAGGGCTTACGTACATTAAGGAACAGGATATATACGCATGGCACCAGCACACCACAGCAGGTGGGAAGTTTGTTAGTGTATGTAATATCGGAGGTTCAACAGAAGATAAATTATATGCAGTTGTTGAACGTGGCGGTCAGTATTATGTGGAAATAATGGAAAGCCGTGATAAAAGCACTAATGTAGAGGATCAGTTCTTCGTCGATAGTGGAATAACTTATGAAGGAGAACCGACCGATGAAATATCTGGACTTGAGCATTTAGAAGGGTATACTGTGGCGATATTGGCTGATGGGAATGTGCTACCCCAACAAACAGTTGAAAATGGCAAGGTTGTTCTTGGTAACAAATACAAGAAAGTTCATGTGGGGCTGCCTATTGATGCAGAAATAAAAACTTTGCCTATAGATTTTACCGCTCAGGACGGTACATATCTAAGCCGTAAGAAGCGAATCGCTAGCTTTATCGCAATGCTTAAGGATAGCCGCGGCGGAGTATATGGAATGCGAGATGATGCTCTCGATGAGATTAAATGGAGAAGTAACGAAGCTTACGGGGAGCCGATAGCGTTAAAAACAGAAAAAGTTAAAATTGTCGTTAAATCAGCAAGCTGGTCAGAAACACAGCAGGTAATAATTAAACAACCTGATCCTCTGCCTATGACAGTCTTGTCGCTGATACCAGAAATAGAAGGGTAAGATGTATTATGACGAAATACGAATTTGCAATACCGACAAGAGCAGATGCAGTCTACATAGCAGCAAATTTAAAAGATAATAACCGTAAAGAACTGTTTTGTGCTATTGGTGATAATGCTTTAGATGATATATTGGGTGGGATAGAGCACAGCGTCGAGGTCGGATGCCTTAGAATCGATGGAGTACCGGCTGCAGTATACGGAGTTAGAAAACCGTCTATTATGAGCGACGATGTGCGCGTATGGCTGCTTATGACGCGAGAAATGGATAATCATAGGGTATTTGTCGGACGGTATACTAAAAAGGCTGTAAAAGGGCTTTTGGAAAGATATAGCAGGCTGTATAACTGGGTCAACGTTGGAAATGATGAGATAATCCGCTGGCTTAAATGGCTCGGTGCAAAAATACATGAACCGGAACCATATGGTATTTACGGTCTGCCGCACCATTTTTTTGAATTTAGAAAGGATGATGAATAATGGGCGTAGCGGAAACAATAGGCGCCACTCTTTTGGGTGGCTTTATTTCAGGCAGAGCGCAGCAGCAGCAATATAACGCTGCCGCTCAACAGGCAGAGGTAAATGCTCAGATAGCGAATCAGAACGCAGATAAACTGCAGGCACAGGCTGAAGAACAGTCTAAGTCAAATACTATCAACGAAGAAAACAAACGCCGGCGTATGAACGCTATGTTAAGCCAGCAGAGGGCTAATATAGGTGCTTCCGGTATAACAGCTTCAGGCAGTGCGGCAAACGCTTTAGCTGACAGTGCGTATAATATGGAAACAGAGCTTGCTATCGAACGCTATAACTCAAGGCAAGGCGTTGAGAATATTTTTCAGCAGTCTACTGACCTTGTTAATCAACGTGATATCTATAATCAAAATGCACGCAATTACCGTAAAGCCGGTAAGCGTGCACTTATGAATAATATGCTTATGAGTGGGTTATCCCTTGCAGGTAGTTTATACAGTCCTAAGAGCGCAGGAAAGCAAGGTGCTTCCTCCAGTTCTTCAACTCCTGGTGTAACAACAGGTGCTACATATCAATTCAACAGTAGTGGTACTGGCTATAGACAAGGCAATTACAGTTATTTCCCGATGGAGCCAAAAACTTACTTCCCGTTAAAGTGAGTTGATGAAGAGAGCATAGTTAAGTAATACGGACTGTGCTTGCATTAGGACGGAATGTATTATATAATAAACGAAAAGAGATAGTTTGATATTGGCGTGTCAGCTCTCTCCTGAAAAGTATAGACTTGAAGAAAAGGCCGGCTACACCATTAGTTGGTCTTTTGTCTTATGTAAGTAAAATTACTTGCGGTTAGACAAAATGATAGCAACGAGTGTACCAAAGGTTACCATCAAAGATAAGGCTTCGTATACAGTCATGCTATCACCTCCCTTGACAGGGAGAGAATCCGACTATCAAACTATCTCGGACAACATTATAACACACCTTTAAGCGCTTAACAATTTGTTAAAGCGCTTTTTCTATACCCAAAAGGAGGCTAGAATATGGCAATCGATATATTTCAAGTAGGTGCGCAGTTAGGAGCGCCGGCAAGTAAAGTATCTAATGTACGTTATGATAACAGCGGGCAGCAGGCTGTTGCCAGGGAATCTGCTCAGACCGGTAGAATTATTCAGGCCGGTGTTGAACATATAAGAGAGCAGATCATAAGAACGGACGTTCTGCAGACCAATAATGAGTATGTTAAACGTACTAATGAACTTAGAATGCAGCTGATGCAGAAGAAAGAAAAAGGAGCGCTGGATATTGTCAGCGAATATGAAGCTGGCGAAAGAAAGATCCGCAGCGAGCTTATGGCTCAAAGCCCTCAAAGCGTTCGTTATGGCAAGGGCGCTATGCTCTTTGATTACAGTGCACAGCAAACTGATAATGCTAATCGCAGGGTTTTGGGGCAATATAGAGCGCAGCAGTTTGAAGCTTGGCAGAATACTACTTTTGCTAATTCTATAAATAGTTCTGTTCAAAAAGCTGTTTTATCTCCTAATGACCCTGCCGTTATAGCCGATGTACAAAAAGAAATTTATTACGCCATAAATTCCAGATACGGAACATATGGAAGAGAAAGACTTGATTTAGAGTATAGAAAATGGACTGGCGTATTGGGGCAGGCATTGATAGACAGAAGTTATGCTAATGGTGATATAAATACTGCCGAAGCTTATGTTGAAAAATATGGGCCTTATATGGATCCGGGAGTAACGAGTGCCTATGCCAAAAATGTTTATGCTCGTAAACAAGAAGAACGACAATTTAAAATGGGACAGAGCCTTTATGCTACTTTTGGTGAAGATGAAGGCGCTGCACGTGATTATATCTTTGGCGATAATTTTAAAACAGAGGTTGATGGTAAGGCTATTGTAAAAGCCGCCAATGCAGATATAGGTAATAATTATGGCGAGAATACTTGCACTATTAGTATTAATAGATGGTTGAGGTCTGCTGGAGCTAAGGAAGGGAATACATGGGCGCCAACTAATATGGCAGATGCAAAGAAAAATGGAGTATTTTTTACTCAACAGAATCAGCTTAGAGATGGTGATATTGTTTATTGGGATTGGGAAGATAATGATGATAGTGATCATGTAGGGGTTTATGATGCTTCTACAGGAAAAGTAATTCAAAGCGGTACGCATGGAGTTGCTGCTTTGGATTTAGATCATTATAAAGTTTTAGGTTTTGCTCATCCGATAAGCGATGCGCCTACGTTGGAAGATAGGCAGAAGGCCTGGAACAATTATGTGCAACAGAAAAATATTAATGATGCCATTAAAACTAATCAGCAAAATATGATCATAAAAAATATAGAACAAAGATTATGGGACAATTTTAAAACAGGTATTATTGATTCGCAGGATATGAGAAATATGGTTTTTAGTGCTTCTGGTGGAGATGCAGATGTAGAACGGACGCTATTAAAATTCGGTGATGATTTAATAGGCATTCAGACGAAAGCTGCTGCTGCTGTATCTAATAGCGGTATTTATAAAGAAATCAAGGATGCTATTACAAATAGTACTGTAACGCCAGCAGAAGCAGTATCTTTAATCAATCAAAACGCAACAGTCTTAGGCGAAGCTGATAGAAGCAGATTGCTTGCTTTTGCTAGAAATCAAGATCCAAGAAATAAGGATGTTGATAAACAGTTAGCTACTATGATCAATGAAGCACTTTCTGATCCAGTGGAAAGAGGAGAAGCTCAAATTTACTTGGATAATGCAATAGAAGATAAAACTGATCCTCAGAAAAGATACGACGCTGGATATGGTGTATTGTATGGGACAAAGGATAAACCGGGAATTTTGCAGAATAAAGCTATTTTTAAAAATTATAATAGCAAACAGCGTGAATGGGGTTCGTTAAAGAGCAGTCTATCTCCTAAGCTTTATCCTTATATAGATGCATATCAGATTCAGAACGGTAATAATATTGATTTGGGACAGGCAAAAACAATCTTTGAATCCATAAATCCGAACGATAAATACCAGATTTCGGCACTTCAATATGCGACTGTTTATAATAGTCCAATGGATATTCAAGAGCTCAATAAACAAATTGCGGCTATGGCAGTTCGTGATGGTGTAGATGCAGCACCACATTTGCTGGATATTCCACAGCAGAGTGAAACAGTAGTACAGCAAAATGAAAGCACTCCATGGTTTAGCGATTGGGGAGCCAGTGAGCGTACTGGTTTAGCGGCAATGAGTTTTAGTGATACTCTGGAATCTATAAAACAGCGTCACTTAGCAGCATTAAGAGGAGAAATTAACGAGGAGTGATAATATGGCAAGGTCTATATTGTATGATGTAGCAGCAGCAGGAAAGTTTATACCAGACGACTTAAAGACTAAAGCGTTACAAGGGGCTAATGCAAATAATATATCGCTTCAAATGGCCGCTCGTAATCCCGATTATTATTTACCTAAAAACTTTGATTATGACTGGAATAAATATGAGAAGATAGCACCAAGAACAGCAGAGGCGTTAAAAGACCCGGTGCTTATGAGCATTGCCGGTACTAAAGCTGCAGAATTTTGGGGAGAACAAGAGAATAACTGGAAAAGTATTACAGCACTGAAAAATGGCTTTAAGAATGTTGCTCGCAGTGGGTATGGTGCAGTTGCGCTCTTGGCTGATTTAGGAGCAGACAAAAAAGATGTTGAACTGACCACGGAATCTAAAGTGTTTAGTGCAGATACGATAGGACGGCTTTTGTATGCTGTTGGCGGTGAAAAATTAAAAACAATTGGCACAGAAGCTAAACGCATTGGCGGCAGTGAGATATTTCAGCCAGAAGAAGTAAAGGCAGAAACTGCAGCAGGACAGTTTTATTACGATTTACTGCAGAATGCGCCACAATTAGCGGCACAGGTCGGCGTAGCAATTAGCACTGGCGGTTGGAGTGCGGCGGCTTTTATGGGTAGCCAGATTGCAGGCGGTCAATATTTAGACCTTACTGAAGCTGGTGTATCTAATGACAGAGCCAGAGCTGCGGCATCGTTAAATGCTGTTGCACAGTCTGCTCTTGAAAAAGTTGGTTTGGGCAAAGTTATGGGAGCAGGAGCAAGAGCCGCTAAAATAGCAACTATGGGTGGGAAGGCTAAAGAGGTTTTTAAAACTGCATTGACAGAAGGTATTACTGAATGGATTCAAGAATACCCGGATGCGGCTGCTGAAATATGGGCTAAAAATGAGAATCTTTCTACTCAGGAGCAAATACTTAAATTTTATCAGGAGTTTGGTGAGATTACTAAAAGAGGCGCTTATTCTGGTGCTATAGGAGCAGTATTCGGTGGGCTTGGCGGCTCTGTTAGTGTTGCTGTAGAGCGTAATGCTAACCGTGCGATTCAGGAACAGGCAGTGCGTACTGCAGAAGCAATGAAAAACAGTAAGGATGTAGATATTACTGCCAGTAAATTAGTGTTGAATCAAACCACTGAAGAAAAGGCTTATGTAGATGCTGAAACCCTTTTTACATACGCGCAGGAAAATCCTAATCTGGATGTAAAAGATACTTTCGGGATAGAGGCTTCTGAATTGCAGGCAGCTGCCGTTCGCGGTGAGGATATTGAAATGCCAATGGGTACGTATTGCGTAGCAGAGGCTCAAAATCCTGGCTTTTTTCAGGCTGTAAGTAATAGCGTAGCATTTGAGCAGGGCGGATATACAGAAGAACGTGCAAGAAATAAAAAAGCTCTCCAAAGCGCTTATAAAAAAGCGTTGGAGAACGACGAGGAATTTAGAACTACAGTTGATACTTTTAGAAATGAATTGACTGAAGTGGGACTAAATCAAAAAGAAACTGGTGATGTCCTGGCTATTTTAACAAGTCGTGCAATGATCGCTAATCCTGATGACCCTATGCAATATTTCAGAGATCACCCTGTAAGCTTCAAGCGTGTAGTCAGCACTCCTGACGGTCGGTATATGCAAACTAAAAGCGCTAGTGAAAAATTGCTTGAGGATGAAAATAATTTTGCCGGCATTGTAGATGAGTATACTGCAGGAAAAATAAACGATACCAAAACCTATAATGTTATGACGACACCGCTTGCATTGGGACTTGCAGGCGGTAAAATTTTGCCTGTAACTATTGATGGCAGCAAAATAAAACATATATTTGATGGACATTCTGACGGTATGACACCAGAACTGTTGAAACAAATTCCTCGTGCAATGGCCGATCCAATGATGATATTGGATTCTTATGCCGGTCGTAAGATTGTAGTGCTTGATTTAAAGGATAAGCAGGGGTCTACTATTATTGTTCCTTTAGAACTTGACGTAGAACGTAGTTGGTATAAAGTTAATGCAATTGCGAGTGCTTACGGTAAAGGTGGAGAAAGTGGTACAGATTATAACTGGTTTATAGAACATAATCTAAAAAAAGGTAGAGTATCATATGTAAATAAAGAAAAGACTGCCAAGTGGCTACCTTCTCCTAGCAGCGATTCCGCTAGCAGAATAACCGACCTTGACAGTCTTCTTAATAATAGTATACCAGATGAAAATGCGCTACGCAAGAGACGTGAAGAAATGCAGGGATACTACCAGACAGAAGGAAAAACAAAGGGCGCTATTACCTGGGACGAAGAAGGCAAAGCAATTATTAACCTGTTTGAAGGTGCCGATATGAGCACGGTAATTCATGAAGCTGTCGGTCACTATTTCATTGAAAATCTTATGCGTGAAGGAGCACTTTCTAATGCTACAGAACAGATGAAAAAAGATCGTCAGACTATGCTTGATTATGCTGATGTCAATAAAGAATGGGATAGCTTGTCACAGGAAGAAAAAACAGCTGCGCATGAACGTTGGGCAGAAGCTGCCGAGACTTATATGATGGAAGGGAAGGCTCCGTCAAAAGAATTGCAGCCTGTCTTTAATAGGTTTAAAAAATGGCTGCTGGCTATTTATGATGCAGTCTTTTCAGATAGGCGTAACAAAAATGCTGTGCCTATCAACGATGAGGTAAGACAAGTGTTCGACCGTATGTTGGCAAGTGAAGATCAAATTGCAGAGATGGAACGTATTGACGGTTATTTTTCTGCGTTGCCAGATGTTGTATTAGATGCGCTTTCTGAACCACGTAAGCAAATGTTACGCAATTTTGCTGCTAAAGCTCACGATAAGGCAGTGCAGATGTTAACAAAAGAAAGTCTTGTTAATTTCAATCAGGAGCGTAAAGACCGAATTCAAAAATATCGTGAAGATGTAGAGCCACAGGTCAAAGAAGCGATTGCAAAACAGCCGTTATATATGGCTTCGGAGCAGATACTTGATATTGCATCTGATTTGAAAACAGCTAAAGGCGTAGCTAATAGATATTTAGAAGGCAATTTTGATGAAAGTAAAATGGCAACTTTTGATATGATTGCTGAAGCTAATGGTTTTACTTCTGGTGACGCGCTGGCAAAAACTATTATGTCTGAACCGTCTTTTACTGGTGCTGTTAATAGGCATATTGATGAAATGGTACAGGATGCTTTCCCTGATATTTATAAAGAGCGTGGGCTTGCTGAGGAGGCTGCGCGTGACGCTATGTATAATGACGAGAGCGGTCTTTTGATAAACACTGAAGCTCAGCTTATCGAGGATAAAGCGCAGGGCTTATTAAAAGGACAGCGTGATGCTGAAACACTTAGAAAGCTTGCTGTTGCACGTAGACAAACAGCTAAAATCCAAGCGCAGATGGACCTGCAGAATAGAGTAAAATTAAAGGAGGCTTTAAATACTCAAAAGTATATTACTGCAGAAAGAAATGCTGCAGCAAAAGCTGCTGTAGCGTTGGAAAATGATGATTATTCTACTGCGGTCCGGTATAAAAATGTCCAGGCATTTAATCACGCTTGTGTTGTTGAAAGTGTAAAATTGCGCAATCAGTATGTTAAGTGGCAGAACTATTTCAGAAAGCAGGCAAAAGCTAAAAAGGAAACTTGGGGTAATGAAAGAAACTTCATCCAAGCCGCAGCAATTATGGAAAGATTTGGCTATAAACGTAAAGATTATTCTGGTTTTGAGAAAACAGAAACTTTATCAGAATATCTGAATGATATGGACGATCTTTATGATAATGTTGCAGTTGCCGATTGGATAATGGATGAGGATGTTAGCATTACAAACCCCCGGGAACGCATGACTGCAAGCCAACTTGAAGATGTAGTAAATGCACTTAAAAATATCAAAGCTATTGCTAAGCAGGAAATGAATATCAATGCCTTACAGAAAGGCGTTACCTATGCTGAATTTAAAGTTGAAGCACAGGAAACACTTAATAAACTGAAAACTATCTGGAAGCCGCAGGTTGGCGTAACACAGCAGCCTACAGTAATGGAGAAACTAAAAGCGTCTTTACGTAGTACGGACAATCTTTTTGAAATGATGGACGATTGGCAGTATGGATTTTTCAGCAAACATTTTGGCGCCGCTATTCGTGAAGCAGCCGATAATGAAACAAGAAAAATTTTAGAATATGAAGAAAAAACAGCGCAGGCTTACAGGGAGTGGCTGCCGGATAAAGCTGCAGAAAAGGCGGCCGATTATCAGGAAAAATATGACGAGTTAGGTACTTCCGTAGATAAGCATGTTTTGGTAAAAATGCTTATGAATTTAGGCAACGAGAGCAGTGCCAGAGTATTGTGTAGCACTAGGCCAGTAGGTTTTGAAAATTCTGCCTTGTGGGTAGATGGCGATATCATGCAGACTAAAATCAATTTGCTTGACTTCTTAGGGCGCAATCTTACTGAAGCGGATATAAAATATGCACAGGCTAAGATAGACATTGCAGAGCTGTACTGGTCTGAAATGGAAGCACTTGAAACTCGTTGGACAGGATTTAGTCCTAAAAAAGTGGAAGCGTCTCCTATAGAGTTGAAGTTAGCAGACGGCAAGACTGTTGTTATGCGTGGCGGTTATTTCCCACTTATGCGTGATGGTGATACTGGTTCTAAACATGCTGGTCAAGAAGTTATTTCTGATACTGACCCCAGACAAGGACGCAATATTAGAACGATGAGTACCAGAAGAGGACATTTGAAAGAGCGTGTTAAGGCTAAATATCCTGTTAATCTAAAGCGTGGAGCAGAGTTTAATGTTGCTATGGATGCAATACATGATCTGTGTTTCCGTGAAGTTATGGGCGATTTCCGCAAAATTATGAACGATCAGGAAATGTATACGCTGATAAAAGAAAAGTTAGGCCTGGCCGATTTCGCTGCCTTTAAAGAATATCTTGAACGTGCGGCAAATCCTCAAGGTACTAACAGCGGTTCTGTTGGTGAAAGTTGGATGGGCAGTGTTGCTAACTGGCTTAGAGCTCGTACTGTAAATGCTGCTATTATGCTTAACCTTAAAACTGCTGTTCAGAACTTGGGTAACCCTTTGCTTTATGGGAATGCTGTAGATGGTTTTGGATATAGTGATGTCGTTGCTGCTGTTAGTAATTACAGTATGAATATGCAGCTTGCAGAGGGGTATAAATCGGCTAAGGAATTTGTTTATAGTAAATCTCCTTGGATGAAAGAAAGGTCCGTGCTTCCTGATATTTCCCTGCGGGATATGAAAGAAATGGAAAGCCTGAACCCTGTAGAAAAGAAAGCTGTTGAATTTGGCACAAGGTTACTGGTTGCTACGGATAATCTTTCGGCTATTCCGGTATGGATGCAGGCATATGGCAAGAAAATCAGGGCTGGTGCAGGCGAAGCTGAAGCTGTGGATTTTGCCAATACGGTTATTAGACGTACACTTGGCAGCAGCAGAGTTACAGAGGTTGCACCGCTTTTACGTGGTTGGCCTATGCTTAAACTGTTTACTACTTTCCAGGGCTTCTTTAACACACAGTATAACCAATGGGCAAGAGAGTATAATATCTTCTTGAAAGAAAAAGACATAATGCGTCTTACTTCGTTTGTGGGGGCCAAGTTTATAATGTTTGCTTTTATAAACTTGATGCTGTCAGCCGAAGATCCATTTGAAGAAGATAAGGACGAATATAAAAAAATATCAAAAGAAATACTTACTTACCCTATGAGCTTAGCCGGACCAGTTGGGCAGGTTGGTAATGCTATCTGGAGCAGGGCTTTAGGTATGCAGACCTACGGCTATAGAATGACTGCAGTGCAAGGCACGATAGAGCAAATGGAACGTGCGGCCAGTAAGGTGCAAAAGGTTTATCAGGAAAAAGCAGATTACGATGAATTGATTGAACCTACTGCGACTTTTGTCGGAACAGCATTAGGCGTACCGGCACAGTTAAACAAATTATTCTTTAACGGATATGATATCTTGTTCAATGGTATGGAGCCGGAAGTTGGCGACATCTTTAGGCGCCGACCGAAGAAAGAACGGTAGGAATGAAATAACCCCCTCGAATTCGAGGGGGTTATATTTTAGGTGCACAAACTTTTTAAACTTTTTTCTAGGTCTAATTTTATTCTTGCTATATCATTGGCAGTATCTTCTAGTACTTTATTTGTAAAACCATCGTTCGGATATTGTGCTGGTAATTTGGCTAATGAATAAGATAAAATTCTAGCTTTTACTCTTGCTAAAACTAATTCTTGAGTTTGTTGAAGTATATGCTCACATAATATCTTATCTTTAATAGATGTAGATGGTGTAAGTTCAGCATTTTTTATAGCTACTTTCATGAGTAATGCTTCTGTATGTAAATTATCTAAAAATGTTATTGGCATGATCCATTCGTTATCAAAATAAGTTGTTTTAGAATCCATATTGTAGTTGAGTGATTTAAACGCTATTTTTATACTTGTATTAACATCTTGATTTGTAAAATACAATGATTCATTAGCTAAAACGATATTAGTAAAAGAGAATAAAATAAACAATATTAGCAATGTTTTTTTCACAATAACCCTTCTTTCTTATAAAAGCAGGCAATAAATTAATTAATGCCTGTGGTAAGTTCCTGTTCTTCTATCCCAATGTCCACCGTTAGAATCAGTGCGTCCGGGATGTGCAAAAGCAGTAGCAGCTAAAGATAGAACAAATGTAAAAATCAAAAGTAATGCAGTTATTTTTTTCATGAAAAACACTTCTTTCTAAATAATACTATTGCCTGCTTTTCACAATTATATCACATTTATAATAAAAATAAAAAGTTTCCGACAAAACGCCTATAAAACGGAGTTAAAATATTAATGTAAGGTTATTGGGTTTGATAGCGGAGGCGGTTATATTTTTGGCGACACTTGGCGACATATTGACATGATAAAATAGTATCATAAGTTAGTTAGAATTTAATAGAAAGCGCTTACTTCGGTAGGCGCTTTTTTATTTGGAAGGAGAGAGAGTTATGGAAAATTTAGTACAAATCATTGGAAGGCAGGTAGTTGTTTCCAGCCGGCAGGTAGCAGAGCATTTTGGTAAACGTCATTCTGATGTAATTAAAGCTGTTGAAAAACATATCTTGGATCTGCAGGAAACCGGCGTAAAAGTTCGTTGGTTTAACGAACACCAGTACATTGACGCAAAAGGTGAGCATAGAAAAGAATATCTGATGACACGTGATGGATTTTCTTTATTAGTTATGAGCTTTAATAATACTAGAGATGTTTTGCAATGGAAGCTAAAATATATTGCTGCTTTTAATAAAATGGAAGAATTGTTAAAAGAGCAGGAAATTATTCCAAAAGATTTACCAATAGATTCCATACTTACTGGACGCAGAAGGGACGCCTGTTTATTTACCACCTGTTAAAGGAAAAAGGCGTACTTCCAGTTATAGAACAGGAGAGAGATTATGAATAAAGAGGCGATTATACAAGAACAAATAGATTTGCTGTTGGAAGAGCAGAAAAAGGCGACGTCTTTAGATGAAAAGCTAAAGATAGCAACTACTATAGCTAATATGTTAAATGCCGATACCGTGAAGGATGCGCCCGCTTCGACTAAGATATAGGGAGGTGAAAATAAATGACAGTACAAAATACCACGGTTAAGGATATTTATGTTGGCAATGGTGCGACGACTAAATTTCCTATAACGTTTCAGATGACAGATCATCCGGAATACATCAAGGTATATATTACTGGTGATGACAGTGTTGCGAAGGAGACAGAGAATTTTACTGTTGACTTAGAAGCAAAAACTGTTACTTATCCTGCTGCTGGCGATCCATTGCCGGATGGTCATAAGATAACTATTTATCGAGAGCTGCCATTATATCAGTTAATGAAGTTAGTTAATCAGGGACCTTTTTTTGCAGAGAATATAGAGGATTCGTTCGATGATGTTATTTTTATAGCTCAGCAATTAGCAGAAATGCTTGGACGAACATTGTATTTAAATGTTGATAATAAAGCAATATCAACATTACTTCCGGCACCTATGCCAAATGAAGGCTTTTATTGGGACGAAACTGGTAAAAAACTTGTTTCCGGACCTAATCCTAAATTTGCTATGGAGCAGGCGCAGGCGAGCGCTGAATCTGCAAAGAAGTCTGAAACAGCTGCTGCAGAAAGTGCTGGATCTGCTAAGGAAGATGCAGAAAAAGCAGAAGACGCAGCAGAGCGTGCAGAAGATATTTTACTTCGTTTTGAAAGCGGCACTATAACAAAAGAGTTTACGGCATCAGATAGCAGATGGACTGAAAGTAATGGCATGTGGCGTCTTACTATGGCAATGGGTAACAGTAGACTTATTGGTGTCTATAAGGAAGTCAAAAAGCCGCAGTATGAAATGGTACTTACTGGCGTATATATGGATGCAGTAAACACTATTATCGAAGTCCCCGAAAGATTTACAGGCGTCGTTATACTGGCGTCGCTGACTAAAAAAACAGGTGACAAAGTATATATCAAAAATTTTACTGAGGAAGATTTTACAGAGGTTGGCAGTGATTATGTACTGACTATATCTGCCGAGGAACACCAGGCAGGGAGCAGTCCTATCATCGTCAGCTTGACAAAGACCATTGATGGTGTTAGCTATCCTTATTATGCTAATACTGGCGTAGATAATAACGGTAACGTTGTTATAAATGTGAGCGAGGCGTTCACAGGAAAAATAATTTTGGATGGAGGTTACTTACAATGACTGTAGAAAAAATTGGAACTGGAACGCAGCGTGAAAGAGATGCTGCGATAAACGCTAATTTTGAAGCGTTAGATACTGGCAAGCTTGATAAAACATCTGCATATACAAAGACTGAAACTGATAATAAAATTTCTGCTGTTGTATCTTCATTACAATGGAAGCCTTCTGTTGAAACATATGCAGATATTGCAACAACTTATCCTAATCCGGCAGACGGCTGGACTGTAAACGTAAATGATACGGATATAACATATCGTTATACTGGTTCAAGTTGGATTGCTATTTCTGCAAACTCCATTCCTATTGCTACTTCTGACACAGACGGCAAAATGTCCGCTGCAATGGCAGCTAAACTGAATGGTATTTCTGCGGGGGCTAATAATTACACGCTTCCTGCTGCAACTGCAAGCGTATTAGGCGGTGTAAAAATCGGTTCTAACATTAATATCAATAGTGATATTATTTCAGTAAATAATGCGTCTACGACCCAAAAAGGTGTCGTGCAATTAATAGATAGCTCAGTTACAGAAGATTACACCAAAGCTCCAACTGCCGCAGCTATGAAAAGAACATGGGAGTTAGCTTCCGGTAAACAAAACCCTGAGACGACATTATCCGGCTATGGAATTAGTGATGCTTATACGAAAACCGAAGTTGATAATAAAATAACAGAAGCTGTTGCCGGTGCTGCTGCAGTACTCAAAACTGAATTTACAGCAAGCAGTGCTAACTGGGGAACATTATCAGACGGCTACTATCCATTTACTTTAGCAGCGTCAGGAAAACACTTCCTCGGCATGTACAGAACTAACGGCAGTACATATGAAAGTGTTATGGTTGACGTCGTTGAAAGCGGCAGCAATATTATAATTCAAAGTACGGAAAAGTTTGCCGGCTTTATTCTGACGATTTGAGGTGAGGAAAATGAAGCTTACCGGATTAATAACAGTTGAGAAAATAAGAAATGCAATTAATTCTTTGTATGATGATTTACCTAGTATTGCCACACAATCAGAAGCAGAAGCGGGAACTGACAATACTAAAATGATGACGCCGCTTAGAACAAATCAAGCAATAGAAGCGCAAGACGGCAATCCGATTGTTAGTGCGTCTGTAGCTGGCAGAGTTATTACATTTACTAAAAAAGACGGGTCAATCTCTACTATTACTACGCAGGATACAACCACCACAAATATTGCAAGCATTACACCAAATTACGATGCGGGCGTGAGCGTTGGGACATCATTTACTGCGCCTAATATTGGGTGGATACTTGGTTACTTTAATATATCCGGAGAAACAGGTTCTTATGCTTATGTGAACGGTAAAGTAATAGCGTACGAATGGGGAGACATTGCATCAGTTCAAATTTTAGTAAACCAAGGTGATGTTTTTTATACTACTGGAACATCACGGAACCTTACGTTTTATCCGTGTAAAGGGGCTTGAAAATGATTAAATACGCACAAATTATTGATGAAGAAAAAAATATTGTAAGTGTTGGCATTGGTACTGACACGGATTATTATGAATCTATCGGCATGACAGAAATGGATGTTGAGCAGGGTGATGATGGGCAATGGTACGTAAAAGGCTATGCACCACAACGACCACTTGAAGAATTAAAGGATTGGAAACTGGCAGAGATAGACGCTTGGACTGCTGCTAAAATAACCAGCGGCTTTACGTCTGAATGTAGTGGAGAACTTGTCCGTTACGACAGCGATAAGGATACACAGCTTACAATGCAGGGTATAGCATTGAACGTAAATACAGATCGCTTTGCTGTAGAGTATCCTACAGGCTGCCCTGTACGTGGTTACACAGATGGAAGTGCTGACAAAACGATATTCTATCTTACGCCAGAACAGGTGCTCGAGTGGTGCGCTGATTTATCTACCCATATAGGTATTTGTAAGCAGGCAGGTTGGAATAAACAGGCTGAAGTAAATGCAGCTCAAAGCAAAGAGGAATTGGATGCGATTATTTTAGATTAGGCGGTGCAAAGATGGTAGAAACAGTAATGGCCGCAATAACAATTTTTAGTTTTTTATTTGGTATCGCTGGCTTTGTGTTTAAGATATGGATAATTTCTCCGTTGTCAACGGCAATAGAAAATCTGCAGAAAACTGTTGATGCTTTGTTAAATACAATAAAAGAAGAGCAGACCAAAGCTACAAATATGCAGATTGAGATTGCAAAAGTAGATCAGAGGGCAAGATCTGCACATAACAGGATTGATGAAGTTGGTGAACGGTTACTGTTGGTCGAAAACAAATGTAATAACTGTGCATGTAAGGATAAGTGATATTCATGTTTGAGAAAATAAAAAACTTAATAGTCAGTGCTAGAAATAAAGTAGCCTCAATGTCGCCAAAAATAATGGCGGTCATTGTAGGCTATTTTATTGCAGTAGTTTTGCTGATTTTTACTTATTATGCAGCTTGGCTTTACATGTGGCTGTGGTTAGACAAGATTGTTATGTCCGACTTGCTGGCGCTGATACGTGAGATTACAGGCCCGGCTATGGTCGCATTTGTGACGTTTATAGCTACGAGTTTGGTAGATAAAGATGGGGATGGAGTGCCTGACAATTTAGAAAAGGAGATTGAGAACAATGGTGACAAAAAGAATCACTTTAGATGAGCTGCGACAGTTAGCTAAAAGAGCTAGAGGTAATATTGATAAGATCTATCTACACTGGTCAGCTGGTAATTATCATCAGTTTTTTAGTGATTACCACTTAAATATTGATAGTGACGGCGCCATTATGGCGACCACAGATGATTTGACAGAATATAAAGCTCATACATGGCGGCGCAATTCTAGAGCTATTGGGATTGCTTTAGCTTGTTGTGTAGATGCTGTAGCCTATGCTGATGGTCGCATTGATTTTGGAAATGTACCACCGACAGAACTGCAGATAGATAGCATGGCAAAAGTTGTAGCTGTACTGTGTGAAGAACTTGGATTGGACATCAATGCCGATACCGTAATGACACATGCAGAAGCAGCAGACTTAGACGACTATGGACCAGCGACAACCTTTGAGCGTTGGGATTTATGGAAATTACCAGATCTGCCATGCGACGGCATACTGAAGCCGGGCGGTGATGTTATTCGTGGTAAGGCGATCTGGTGGCATCATAATTGGTAAAGATTGTATAAGGAGGTGACTAACATGGACAAAGTAAAAGAATATTTAACGAACAAAGTTTTTTGGTCTGGTATGATCATCGGTTTTGTTTTGGGAGCTATGCATAGCTGGTTTGGTCTGTAATCTCGAAATAACTTTGCTCATATTTAGCTTGTGCGCCGAGAAAGAACTGATGCAAAAGAAATAGTAAGGCGACGGTCTAAAACGGCGCACGTGGCTAATATGACTGTAAAAACAGGAAAATAATATACATGGAGTGAAAATCGTGTATGAAAAAATATATAATCATCGGAATTGGATTATTGTGGTCATTATTATTGCTTGTATCGCTGTCTGCTGTATGTTCTGCGGAGGAACTTCCGGAGACAATAACGATGTCTCGGGAACAGTTCAACGAATTGCAGACGATAATAAACAGACAGGAGAATCTATTGACCGAGCTGTCGAACATGTCGGCAGTGCAGGAGATGAACTCGAGCGAACTGAAGAAGCTAATCGAAGAGCAGCGTTTATCCTATCAGAAAATCAAAAGCGAGCTAACGAGTGCACAGGAATCATTGTTGAACTCCAAAAAAATAATAGCAGAGCAAAACAAATCCTTGCAGACGTTGAGCGAGCAAATAAAGAAAGAACAAAAGAAAAGTAAGTTAAAACAAATTCAAAAGCTTGGATGGGGATTTATCGGAGGGGCATTAGTTGGAGCGATAGCAGCGAGCAGGTGATTATATGGATAATTGCCGGTTGCAGGCAAGAGATTGGCTTTCTCGATCTACCCGTAAGGAATTTGAAGCAATAATCCAGGAAGCCAAGTTAACGCCACGGCAGATGGAAATTATTGAACTGAAGTTTATTCACGATCTCAAAAATTATCAAATAGCAATGCGAATAGATACGTCAGTGCAAACGGTCGAAAGAGATTTGCGGCAGGCGTATAATTCGGTTAAGAGAGTACTAAAGGCGGTCACATGATAAGTGTGACTGCCTTATTTTTTATGTCTTGGTGAGGGAAATATGAAGGAATGTTGACGGATTATAAAGGCTAATTTAAGCGATAATATAGTTAAGATAAATGAACGGAGGCAAGACTATGAGTGGCAATATGAATTTAGGAATTACAAGCAGTTCTGTACTTACTACATATCCACAAACGATGACTTGCATTGTAGATGGAACAAATATTATTCAGGTTGATTTTTATGGGAACAGGCAGAAAATTGGAGTTACTCAAGGTGCGTATGATGAGTTAGAAAAAATCAGTAATGAATATTATAACAAACTTGTTGAACTTAAAGTAATTACCCAACCTAAAACGCCAGAACAGCAGATGCAGGAGCAAACGGAACTTATGACAGAGATGCTGAAAGAAATGCAGAATATGAAGCGTGAAATCGAGGTGCTTAAAAATGATCAATCCACAAGCTGTAGCACAAATGCTGAGATTAAACCAACAGGACACGAACCGCCTTGCGGAAGCATGGGCGACGGCGATGAATGTAGCGAACAAGGTCAATAGTAAGGGTGATGCGCTAAACGCCTTGGCTAAGAATGGTGTTAGTTCAGACATTGTTACTAAGGTCAACGGGTATTTAAATAATCCTATGGCTGGATTTATTGCTAAGGCAGCCGGTGTAGATCTTAACAAAGTAAAAAATATAGTCGGTGATTTACAGGGAACAGGCGGAACTGTTCAGCCGGATATTAATCAAGGGCAACAACAAAATGATAATCTGGCAAGGTTACGTGCAGGGTTACAACAGCTTAAACGCTGATGTGATAAATAAAATATTAAGAAAGGAGTTGTTTGCAGATGGACGAAAAATATTATGGTGGGTTTAACACATGGGGGATTGCTATCTTCTTGATTATCCTGTTTGCTGCTTTTTTAGGTAATCGTGGTGGCTGGAATAATAACGGTGTTGCTCCTGCATATGGTTGCAATGCTGTATCTAATTGCCAGGTAGAAAAACAGGGAATCATTGACAGCGCACGTACTCAATATTTGATTGAGAATACTGCTCGTCAAACCCAGGAACAAACGATGGCTGGTTTCTCTGCACTCGGTACTAAGATTGACTTTTATGAGTATCAAAACCTGCGTGATCAACTTGCTCAGGAACGTACAAAAAATGTCGTTTTGGAAAACCGCGTATACAGTGATGCTAAATTCAACGCTGTAGAAGCTCAACTGGCTTCGATTTCTTGCCGTATGCTTCCGAAACCGGATGTTACTGGTATCGGCGCAGTTTGCCCGAATGCCGGCATTATCAACGGTTTAGGCATTAATAGCCTGAACGGCGGTTGCAACATGGCTTAAAGAGTAAGGCTCCGTCGTAAGACGTGATAAAGGGCGGAGAAATCCGCCCTATTTTTATAGGAGATGATAATATGTGTGGAAATAATGGATGTAAAATATGCCCTAATTTAGTTGCTAGTACTGAAGTGGCTGTTGCCGCTAACGAATTGCAAATTACAATTCCTGCAATGACAATAAATAATAATGAAAAGATTTGCTTGTTAGTTGCTCAGGCAATACCAGCAGGTGCTGATACGTTGCCGGTAGTTATTTTAAATGGTACAGGCGGTACAGTAATTCAAATGATTAACCGTTGTGGTGACGGAGTAAGAGCAGATCAAATCCGCAGCAGAAAAATTTATAATTTGCGTGTGATGACAGAACCGGCTTTGGCAGTCGTTCGCAGTAATAATCTTTGCTGCACAACTTTTGTATGGCCGCAAATTACGCCGCCTACAGTTACCCCATCGTCTGTTACTTTAAAGAAATGAGGCGTTGGTAATGGGCAATTTATTGATTGGTTTTACAATAGCTTTTCTTTCAAGTAGAGAAGGTCAGGAAATAGCTAAAAAGGTTGCAAAGAAAGTGCTTGAAAACCTTTCGGAAAAGCCAAAGAAGAAGGACGGCGAAAACAATGCATAAGTACGTAGAATACCTTGAAAAGATTGCTGGTAATCGTGAAAAAGAAAAAGAGCTTGTTGAAATAATCAGCGAAGCTCTTGAGAGAATCAAGAAGCATTGCCCCGATGAATTTTATGGAGCTATGTACAAAATCCATTGCTTGATCTGCGGCCCGCACTTTGATGACCGTTTAGCGGAGAAAGCTGTTTCTCATATGAAAAATGTCGATGGTACTCATGGTGAGCACTGGAGCATGGAGCAAACAAATTCTCTTGCTGCCAAGCATGATATCAAAGAAAAGGCTGACTTCTATTATGTAATGAATATGATGCATAGTGACTACGCCGATGTCTTAGGCAGTGATGTAGGAACGTATGTAAAAATGGCTAAAGCATATATGGAAGATCCTGATGCAGCAGAGGGTAAAGTTTTCTGTACATGGTTGGGACAAATGCGTCGAAAAGAAGAGTAATAAAACCTGAAAAAGTGGTCGCACTTTTGGTCGCAGTTTACCACTTTTTGATGCGATTTCGCGACTGTTTACTAAGCACTGGAAGATTTGAAAAGACAAAATAAAAAACCGTCAAAGCCCTTGAAAACTAGGCTTTGACGGCACTTTTTTGTTGGTACGCCCGAGTGGAATCGAACCACCGCACACGGCTCCGGAGGCCGATGCTCTATCCACTGAGCTACGGGCGCATAGTGTTTGGTGCACAATGCACCATAGCGAATTATAGCATAACGGCAAGCTTCTTGCAAGTTTTATACGGGATTGATCAAATAAAAAATACAATAAAGACGCAGGAAGTGCAGTAAAATAAATATTAAATTTTTTCTAAGGGATTTACTTAGTTCTGCGTTTTATATATAATCAAATCATTAGATAATATTGGCGGAGGAAAGCTTTATGAGCTACTGCAGATTGTTATTGACGCCGCGAATGACGTTATTGATTGTTATCGGTTCTTTGATCTATTCTGTGGGTTTGAATCAGTTTATAGTGCCTGTTGGTCTGTATAATGGGGGATTTTTAGGTATTGCCCAGCTCATACGACACTTCATGGAAAGCTGGTTCGGTATCAGTTTTGGCAATACGAATATCGCCGGTATTTTATATTTTATTTTGAATATACCGTTGCTGGCTGTTTCCGTGAAACGTTTTGGGAAGGAATTTCTTGCTAAAACCATTTACTGTGTTTGCTGGTACAGCCTGTTTTTGACTGTAGTTCCTATTGCAGATCATTTACTGGTCGACGAACATTTGACGGCCTGTGTAGCAGGCGGTGTGATTTGTGGTATTGGTGCCGGGATGACTTTGCTTTCTGGCGGCAGCGGCGGCGGTGAAGAAATTTTGGGACTTTTGCTGATGCAGAAGCATTCAAATTTAAGTGTCGGTAAGGTTTCAGCGATGCTGAATATTTTTATTTTTGGGACCTGTGCGGTAATTTTCAGTATTTCCCAGGCAATTTATTCAGTTTTGTTTACGGGCATCGTTTATTATGTGCTGGATAAGGTACATTTTCAGAATATAATGCTGACGATGCTGATCATTACGAAAAAACAAGGATTGGAAAAGATAATCTTCGAGAAAGTCAATCGTGGCGTTACAAAATGGAATGCTTATGGTGCATATAGAAATGAAGAAAGAGAAATTTTGATGACCGTAGTTTCCAAAAGTGAATTTCTGCAGCTGCGGCGTCTGCTTTTGGCTGCCGATCCTGAAGTTTTTATAATTATAGAAGAAAATGTTTTTGTTGTTGGTAATTTTCAAAAGCGTGTCAATCAATAAAAAAGCTCCTGCTTTGCAGGAGCTTTTTCTTTTACTATATTATTTGGGGACGATATCACCAACACCATTTAAAATATAACGGGGACGATAAGCAAAAACCTGCATATTTTCAAGGTCAGTAACACCTGAAAGTACCAGGACCGTAGTCAGGCCGCTTTCCATTCCTGCAACTATATCTGTGTCCATACGATCGCCTATCATGGCAGCTTCGTCTGAATGGACGCCAAGCATTCTCAGACCGGTACGCATCATCAGAGGATTGGGCTTGCCTACAAAGTACGCCTGTTTTCCTGTAGCAAGTTCGATAGGAGCAACCAAAGCACGGCAGGCGGGAATGATACCGGTCTCAGTGGGACCCGTCAGATCAGAGTTTGTAGCTACTAAACGTGCACCTTTTTGTAAGAGGCTTACTGCTTTTAAAATCATATCATAATTATAAGCACGGGTTTCGCCGACAACTACGTAGTCAGGATTAGTATCGTTCATCGTGATACCGGCATCATAAAGAGCATTGACAAGTCCTGGTGCGCCAATAACATAAACACTGCATTTTGGAGACTGACTTGCCAGAAATTTAGCAGTAGCCAAAGCGCTGGTATAAAAATGGCTTTCATCAACGTCAAGTCCCATTCGCGCTAATTTTTGCTGCAGTTCTTTGGGAGAACGCTCACTGGAGTTCGTCAGGAATAGGAATTCTTTTTCTTCTTTATAAAGCCAGTCGACAAATTCTTTTACTCCAGGCAGTAAACGGTTCCCGTGATAGATGACGCCGTCCATATCGCAGATAAAGCCCTTTTTAGCATAAAGTTCCTGTAAAGTATCTATGATGTTCACTCCCTTAATAATGAAAAATTTAATCTTATATTATAATTATCGACTATTAAAGCAATAATTTCAATGTTTTCAGCTGGTGAAATTCGTGTTTCAAAGTAAAATTTATGAAAATTTTTCATTAAAGAGATATTTTGTTATAATATTAAGCAAATATAAGACGTAAGTGAGGAGAAGATTATGCGTATCGCTGTGATAGATGGAATGGGCGGCGGACTTGCCGCACAGGTCGTAAACCAACTGACCGGCAAGCTGCCGGAACAGGTTGAGCTTATCGGTTTGGGCACTAATGCTTTGGCAACAGCAGCAATGCTCAAAGCAGGAGTCAAACGCGGAGCCACAGGAGAAAATGCGATCTGTATTTCGGCGGCTGCAGCAGATTTGATCGTCGGCCCTATCGGCATCATCATACCCAATGCTATGATGGGTGAGATCACTCCACGTATTGCGGAAGCGGTCGGCAGTGCTGCTGCTAAAAAAGTTCTTTTGCCTGTAAGCCAAAATCATTTTGAAATAGTTGGCGTGGAGCCTAAGTCACTGGCTTCGTTAGTGAAAGAAGCTGTAAGCAGAATTTTGACTTTGGTTGAAGCCTGAGGGTAAAAAGTGGTATAATATAAATTAGTTTTGTTTGAAGAAAGTAAGTAAAGGAGAAAGCCGAAATGATTGCTATCCGTGACCGGGTGCGTTTTGTAGAAACAGATATGATGGGCGTGGTGCATCATGCCAATTATCTGCGCTGGTTTGAAATGGGTCGTGTGGCTTATCTGCGTGCCGCAGGTGTTGAATTACTGGATTTAATGGCACACGGTATTATTTTTCCGATTACAGAAGTGCATGTGAAATATAAAAATTCCTGTACTTTTGATGATGAGTTTGAAGTACAGACGATAATGACTGAATTCAGCCGGGCTAAAATGGATTTTGTTTACAAGGTGATACGGCTTGCTGATGGCGTAGTGCTGGTTGAAGGCAGGACCCGTAATTTATTTACCAACCAGCAGGGAAAGATTATTCGTTTAGATGCCTGTTATTTTGATAAAATCAATGTGCTGTTTCAGCAGGAAACAGCCAAGGAGTGAGAAGATGGAAACAAAATTTGAAATCGTGCCGGTTCCGACACGTATCCTGACCCATCACGACGATATCGTAGAAGCCATTGTTGAATATGGCGGAGATAAGATAGGACCTGATGATGTAGTTTGTGTTGCTGAAAGCGTTGTGGCTATTACACAGGGCGGGGCCAAACGCAGTGAGGATTTTAAGCCAGGTTTGCTGGCAAAGGTTTTGTGCCGTTTATTTCCGTCCAAGGGCAGTATCTCTGGCTGGCATAGTATGCAGGCTCTGATCGATGCTGAAGGCGGAATGAGGGTTTTGATTGCTGTTATCTGTGGCTTTGCGGCAAAATGCGTGGGCGTTTCCGGTGTATTTTATCGTATGGCAGGAGAACAGGCACGTTTGATCGATGACGTTACGGGTACGATGCCTCCATATGACAAGCATATTGTGTACGGACCGCATAACCCCAGTAAAGTAGCCGAGGAAATTACCAGTGGCACAGGTGCTTTTGGAGCGGCAGTAGCGGATGTTAACGATTTGAAGCGTTCCTGTGTTCTGGGGGTTTCCAAGGGTGTTAATGCTGATGAAGTGGCACAGATTTTGATTGATAATCCTTTTGGTAATGGCAGTCAGAAAACACCGGTCGTTGTTATAAAAAACTATCGCAGGGCACGCTAAGGAGGCTAAAAAATGCTTTTTATTTTAAAAGTTATTGCAGCACTGATTTTATTGGCAGTTGTTGTAATAGGAATATATATCTTGCTTCAGGGCAAGGAAGAAATGTTTTTTGAAGTTACTCAGCGTACTAAAGCCAGACTGATTAAACGCAGTGAAGACAAGCTGGAGTTTGAAGTTGAGCTGCCGATGCATAACGATGGCAAAGAAGAAGGCATTATCTTGGATGCATTTATCCGTGTGTATTTGCCGCAGGAACAATATGCTGATGCTCAGCTGCGCGGACGCGTTAATTTAAAAGAAGCGCCGCGTGAAGATGACTATTTTGAAGCAATGCTGCTTGGACCTGGTGTAAAAAAGACGATGGTCGTAAAATTTGAGCTGGTGCCGGAACATGGCGTTACTTTGAAGCAGGCTGTCGAAGGCATGCCGGATGTGGACATCGCGCTGTTTCTGGATTGCCGTGGACGAACTGCGCTCTACACTGTCAAAAAAATTATTACATTGCATAAAGATGAGCTGCAGGCTTTGCTGGCATAATATAAAAATGCAATTAAAACCGCCGGAAGGCGGTTTTTCTTTTTGGAATAATTTTTCTTTTTGGCAGGTTTTTTCAGTATGGATATGGAATTATAAAATGTTAATGAATGTGCGGAAAAGCGAGGTGAGGATATGCTACTGGGAATTGACGTCGGCGGGACATTTACAGATGCCGTGCTGATAGGGAGAGGTACAATAATAGCGCAGGCTAAACGCAGAACAACACATGAAGCAGTATTGCAAGGTATTTTAGAAGCTCTGGATGAGGTTTTGCAGGAGCAAGAAGTTTATAATATTGAACGGGTAGTGATTTCCAGCACAATCGTAACTAACGCTTTAACAGAAGGCCGAACTGATCCGGTATTTTTGGCTGTGATGACAGGACCGGGAATGAATGTTAGTAAGAGCTTTCCTGTAGAGCCTTATTATGTGAGCGGCTATGTTGATCATCGTGGTAAAATAACAGCTCGTATTGACTTGCAGAAGCATCAGGGCTTACTGTCTAAGGCAAAAAATAAAATGGCGGCTGTGTCCGGAAAATTTTCGGTACGTAATCCTGAAAATGAATATGTACTTGCAGGAGAGCTTAAAGATTGCGGTTATGAGAAAATTTTTCTCGGTTCGGAGTTATCCGGAGAATTGAATTTTGTGCGGCGTACTAATTCTGCTTATTTTGCAGCTGCTGTTTATAAAACCTTTAAAAAATTTTGCCGTCAGGTACAAGACAGCCTGACGGAGCGCAATATTGCTGCACCGGTACATGTGTTAAAGGCTGACGGGGGAACTTTGCCGTTAGAGATAGCGTTGAAACAGCCTGTAGAAACTATTTTTACAGGACCGGCAGCCAGCGTTTTGGGTATAGAGGCCCTGGGAGCACCTCAGGGGAAAAGTATTTCGCTGGATGTAGGTGGGACGACTACCGATATTGCTTTTTGGGAAAATGGACTGCCATTGCTAGCCAGACATGGAGCTAAAGTTGCCGGTTATCCGACAGCTGTACGTTCGTTCCATATGCGAAGCGTTGGTATTGGCGGTGATAGCCGTATCCGGCGGACAGAAGCCGGTTTTGAGGTTGGGCCTGAACGTATTGGTCCGGCGATGGCAGTGGGAGGCTGTGAACCGACTTTATCAGATGCTTTGATAGTAGCTGGGCGCGTTGGCTTTGGTGATAAGGCGGCGGCTTATAAGGGGATGCAGCAGCTGTGCCTGGTGGGTGAGACTGCGGTTGAGGTTGCCGGGCAGGTTGTCGAAGCGGCAGTATCTGTTATTGAAGCTACGATTAACGAAATGCTGCATGAATGGAGTATTCAGCCTGTTTACACTGTCAACGATGTTATAAAAGGGACTGAATTTGAGCCGGAGCTGCTTGTAGGAGTCGGCGGTGGTGGGGCAGGTTTGATTATGGCTTTGGGAGAACGGATGGGACTGCCTGTGGAAATACCGGCTGGGGCAACTGTTGCTAATGCAGTAGGAGCGGCACTGGCCAGGCCTACTTTAGCGGCCAGTCTGCGGGCCGATACTACGGAAGGGTATTATCTGATCCCGGAGAGCGGACGGCGTGAACGGCTGCCCAGTGGCTTCAGTATGAAAATGGCGGAAGAGCTTTTGGCAGCGTGGCTGCATGAGCAGGCTAAAGCCTGGCAGCTGCCGGGGCAGGAAGCTGAAGTGATCAGCAAAGAGTTTTTCAGAACTATCCATGGCTATTATGACAGTGGTGAAATTATTTCACTGAGGATGCAGTTGAAGCCTGGTATCCTGCAAACTGTCATTGGCAGGGAGGTGGTATTTTGAAACCGAAGCTTGGTTTGATATTTTTCCCGGCTTTTGACTGGATGATATCGCCTACACACCCGGAGCGTCAGGAGCGTTTGTTATATACGCGTGATCAACTGCTGGAAGAGGGGCTTTTTGATTTGCCGCAGATCAGAGAATACCGCCCCCGTTTGGCAGAAATCAATGATTTGCAGCGTGCACATATCGGCGTGCCGTCCATTGCACGTCTTATCACACCGGCGCACCTTACTTCTGCAGGCGGTTGTTTAGCCGCAGCTGATGCAGTAATGTCAGGTGAAGTAAAGCGGGCTTTTGCTTTAGTCAGGCCGCCTGGGCATCATGCAATGCGCGTAGTTCACGGAATCCGCGGTTTTTGCACTGTTAATATCGAAGCGGTGATGGTGGAATATCTGCGCAGTGTTTATGGAATCAAAAAAATCGCTGTTGTCGATACTGACGTACATCATGGCGATGGTTCGCAGGATATTTTTTATCATGATCCTGATACTTTATATATTTCTTTTCATCAGGACGGCAGGACCTTGTATCCCGGTACGGGGTTTCCTGATGAAGCCGGCAGTCCGGCAGCATGGGGTACAAATATCAACCTGCCGCTGCTGCCAGGCACAGGTGATGAGGGACTGCACAGATTATATGATGGTCTGATCCAGCATATTCTTGATGATTTTGAGCCGGAGCTGATCATTAATTCAGCAGGTCAGGATAATCATTTCAGTGATCCTCTGGCTTCAATGGCTGTAACAGCGCAGGGATATGCTAAATTAGCCGATAAATTGCAGGCTGATATTGCAGTACTGGAGGGTGGCTATTCTGTAGAGGCTGCGCTGCCCTATGTTAATACAGGTATCATTTTGGCAATGGCGGATATGGACTACAGCAAGGTGGTAGAGCCTGACCAAAGTGATTTGCGGCAGCAGGATGAGCGCTGTAATAAACGTGTCGATCAGCTGATTGCTGAAACAGGTGAATTGTGGAGCAGTCGGTTTAGCGCCAGAAAAGAGCTGCTGGCAAAATGCGGTAATAGCTGGAGCAGGAAGAAAAGCATTTATTATGATGAAGAAGGTATCAGAGAAGAACAGATCGAGACAGCTCATTATTGCAGGCAATGCAGCGGTTATCTTACGATCAGGACTGCGGCTGCAGGAACACGCTTCGGAGATCAGAGCGCGTTTATCGTTTCGTTGAAACACGATACCTGCAGTGAATGCCGGCAAACTGCTTATGACGAAGCACAGCTGGAAAAACGTAAGGGCAAATGGCAGTATGTTTTAGTGCAGCACATAGCTGATGGTGAAATAGAAAGTTTGTAATTAAAATAGGCTGATGCCTTCAAAGATTAGGAAACGGAGTAAAGAAAACTAATGAAAGAAATTGTTATTGCAACGCGTAATCCCGGTAAACTTGAAGAATTTAAAGTATTGATGAAAGATTTGGAGGTGGAATTACGGTCATTGGAAGAATGGCCGAATGTGCCTGAACCAGAAGAAACAGGGAAAACTTTTATGGCCAATGCCCGACTGAAGGCTGTTTATTATGCTAAAGAAACAGGGCTGCCATGTATCGCCGATGATTCAGGATTAGAAGTACTGGCGCTGGATGGGGCTCCAGGCGTGCGCAGCGCGCGTTATGCCGGCGAGGAAGCTACGGACGAAGAAAACAACAAATTGCTGCTGCAGACGATGAAATTTCAGGTAAAACGTACTTGCCGTTTTCGTTGTGCGTTAGCCGTGGCAGCTCCTAACGGAAAAATTTTATTGGAAAGCGACGGCATTTGTGACGGTATGCTGCTGCATGAGCCGTTAGGGACAGAGGGGTTTGGCTATGATCCTCTGTTCTGGTCAACAGAACTGCATAAGGGTATGGGCGAAGCTACGATGCAGGAGAAAAATAAAATCAGCCATCGCGGCAAAGCTATTAAAAAACTTGTTGCGAATTGGGGGAAAATGAAGTGAAAATCGGTATTACCGGCGATACTCACGGCAGTAAACAAGCCATCAGGCAGGTTCTGCATGCTGTGCCGCCTGTTGAATATTGGTTTCATACCGGAGATTACAGTCAGGATGGACGTTTTTTAGTTGCCGAAACCAAGCTGCCGTTACTGGCAGTATGCGGCAATACAGATCCCGGCGAAGGGAAAGCAAATGTAGACGAATTTATTACGTTGGCGGGGCAGCGCATCTGGCTGACGCATGGACATCGTTATCTGCATGGGTATCAGGTATCCGAACTGGCCTGGTGGGCACGTAAGCTGGAAGCTGATATTGTGGTTTTCGGACATACGCACGTACCTTTGGTAAAATGGTTCGGTGATGTACTGCTTGTTAATCCCGGCAGCCCTGTTTTACCGCGCAGCGAAATGGGAGCTACGTTTGCTGTATTAACTGTTAAAGAAGGAGAACGCCCGGAAGCTGAGTTTTACAAATTATAGTGCCGTCGTGTCAGGCAAGCTTTTAATTTGTAAAAAAACTTAAAATTCTGACGCTTGCTACTTGAAAAAGCAGTATAATTCATTTACAATATTTAGTATATACTAAATTGAAATTACGGGGGTAATAATGTATGACATTACGTGACGATGCTTTGAAACTCCACTTAGAAAACCATGGCAAGCTTGCTGTTGTGAGCAAGGTTCCCATTAAAACCCGCGAAGATTTGGCCTTGGCATACACCCCGGGTGTTGCTGAACCATGTAAAGAAATCAAAGAAAATAAAGACTTGTCCTTTGAATATACCTGCCGCGGCAATATGGTCGCTATAGTCAGCGACGGTACCCGTGTGCTTGGGCTGGGAGATATCGGGCCGGAAGCAGCAATGCCGGTAATGGAAGGCAAGGCAGCACTCTTTAAAACCTTTGGCGATGTAGATGCTGTACCTATCTGTATCGATACTAAAGATCCTGCTAAAATTATTGAAACTGTACGTTTCCTGCAGCCCAGCTTTGCCGGTATCAATTTGGAAGATATTTCCTCTCCTAAATGCTATGATATCGAATGCGAATTGAAGAAAATCTGCGATATCCCCGTTTTCCATGACGATCAGCACGGTACTGCAATTGCCTGTCTGGCAGCAGTTATCGGTGCTTTGCGCTTCGTGAAAAAAGATATGAAAACAGCTAAATTTGTTGTTAACGGCTGCGGCGCAGCAGGCTCTGCTATCGGCCGTCTGCTCATCAGCATGGGTGCTGAAAATGTAACCATGGTTGATCGTTTCGGCGCTTTGTATGAAGGCATTGACGCTAATCTTGACCGCATCCAGTCTTATCTGGCGACAGTCACTAATAAAGAACATAAAAAAGGCACTTTGGCGGATATCGCAAAAGGCGCTGACGTTTTGATCGGTGTTTCCGCTCCTAACGTCTTTACGAAAGAAATCATCGCCAGCATGGCAGATAAAGCTATAGTATTTGCACTTGCCAATCCGGTGCCGGAAACTTCTTATGCTGACGCTATCGAAGCTGGTGCTGCTGTTGCAGGTACCGGCCGCAGTGACAGTCCGAACCAGGTCAACAACGTCACTGTATTCCCGGGTGTGTTCCGCGGCGCTATTGATGTACGCGCTAAAGCAATCACTGAAGAAATGAAAGTAGCTGCTGTTTATGCAATTTCCGAACTGATCGACGAGAAAGATCTGCGTGCCGATTATGTTGTTCCGGATGCGTTTGATCCGCGTGTTGCGCCGGCAGTTGCGGCCGCAGTGGCCCGTGTTGCTATGGAAACAGGCATTGCCCGCATTAAAGTCGATCCAGAAGAAGTGCGTGCCAACACTATGAAACGTGTCGGCAGATAAGGAGGCTATCATGCGCGAGATAAAAGTTCAGGAGATAACTGCTGCTGTCAGTAAGCTTTGTAAAGATTCCTGCTATTACCTGCCGGAAGAGCTGCTGGAAAAATTAAAAGCATCTATCACCACCGAAGAATCTCCTTTGGGGCAGGAAATATTGACGACTATCGTTGAGAATGCCGAACTAGCAAAAGCCAAAGACGTACCGATTTGTCAGGATACCGGTTTGACAGTTGTCTTTATGGAAATCGGACAGGAAGTACATTTTGTAGGCGGAGATCTTTATGAAGCGGTCAACGCCGGTATCGCCGATGGTTATGTTGGCGGTTATCTGCGTAAATCTTCTGTTGATGACCCTTTATTTGTACGTAAAAATACCGGTGATAATACGCCGGCAATCATTCATACAACGATAGTGCCCGGTGAAAAGGTCAAAATAACTGTATCGCCTAAAGGCTGCGGCAGTGAAAACATGGGCGCACTAAAAATGCTTAAACCGGCTGACGGCGTTGAAGGCGTTATCAAATTCGTTGTCGACACCGTGCGCAGTGCCGGCCCTAATCCCTGTCCGCCTGTTACCGTAGGTGTCGGTATTGGCGGTAATATGGAAAAAGCTGCACTTTTGGCAAAATATTCTCTTACCCGTAAGGTAGGCGAGCACAATCCTAATCCTCAGTATGCAGAACTTGAAAAAGAACTGCTGAAACGTGTCAATATGACTGGTGTAGGTCCTTCCGGACTGGGCGGCAGCACTACTGCCGTAGCTGTTAATATTGAATACGCACCGACCCATATCGGCGGCCTGCCGATTGCCGTTAATCTGAACTGCCATGCTGCACGCCGTGCAGAAATGGTATTGTAAGGAGGGGCCTGAGATGAGTGAAGCGATTATCAAATATATAAATGCGCCGTTAAGCGCAGCTACGATCAAAGACCTGCACGCAGGTGATGTAGTACGTATCAGCGGTTACATCTATACTGCCCGTGATGCGGCACATAAGCGTATGACGGAAGCACTGGCCAAGGGAGAGCAATTGCCCTTCGACGTAAGAGATCAGGTGATCTATTATGTAGGTCCAAGCCCTACTAAACCCGGTGAAGTAGTTGGCAGTGCCGGACCGACGACCAGTGGGCGTATGGACAAATATACCCCGACGATGATCGAACAGGGTATGCGTGGGATGATCGGTAAAGGACTGCGGTCGCAGGAAGTTATTGATGCCTGCGTGGAGCATGGCGCTGTTTATTTTGCTGCTATTGGCGGAGCGGCAGCAGTTATTGCCAAATCTATCAAAGGCGAAGAAATGATTGCCTATGAAGATTTAGGGCCTGAAGCTATTCGCCGTTATGAAGTTAAAGATTTTCCTGCTATCGTCTGTATCGACAGCGAAGGCAACGATTTTTATAAAGTTGGCATTGCCAAATACAGTAAAGAGTAACAAATTTAACAAATCTTTAAGGAACTGCAGAAGCAGTTCCTTATTTTTTGCAAAAGTCTTGACAAGCTTATTTAGTTGAGCTATCATAATGCCAATCGAATAACACACTCTTATCGAGAGCGGTGGAGGGACAGGCCCTGTGAAACCCGGCAACCAAGCCTAGCTATGGTGCTAAATCCTGCAAGAACATTCTTGATAGATGAGAGGAAAGCAGAAGCAAGCGCTCTTTCCTCGGAAAGAGCTTTTTTGTTAGTCCGACCGAGCTAAGATAGGTACTGTGTTAAATTCATTTTAAAGGAGAGATTGTTTATGAAAAAGTTATTTCTGGCTTTGCTGGCAGTGTTCAGCATTGCATTAGTCGTTGCCGGCTGTGGCGGCGACAGCAAACCAGCCGCTAACAGCGGCGATAAAAAGGTGGTGCTGAAAGTAGGCGCAACGCCTGTACCGCATGCCGAAATTTTGAATCTGATCAAACCGCAGCTGGCTAAAGAAGGTGTTGATCTGCAGATCATTGAATTCAGCGATTATGTTAAACCCAATTTGTCTTTGGCTGATAAAGAATTAGACGCGAACTTCTTCCAGCACACTCCGTATCTCGAGAAATTTGCTTCCGAAAGGAATCTGCCTCTGGTTGCTTATACCAAGGTACATATCGAACCAATGGGGGTTTATTCAAAAAAATTAAAAGACTTAAATAATGTTCCAAGCGGAGCTAAAGTTGCAATCCCGAATGATCCTACTAACGGCGGCCGTGCTCTGGCATTGCTGCAAAGCGCCAAGCTGCTCAAGCTGCGTGACGGTGTAGGTATTTCCGGTACGCCTGGCGATATTGTTGATAATCCTAAAAATCTGCAGATCGTGGAAATAGAAGCAGCTTTGCTGCCGCGTTCCATGGATGATGTTGATCTGTCTGTTATCAATTCCAATTTTGCTATGGAAGCACAGCTGAATCCAGTCAAAGATTCTCTCTTTACTGAACCGAAGGATTCGCCGTATGCCAATATCTTAGCAATACGTAAAGGCGACGATAAGCGTCCGGAACTGCAAAAACTGGACAAAGCTCTGACCAGCCCGGAAGTAAAAAAATTCATTGAAGAAAAGTATAAAGGCGCGGTTGTACCCGCATTTTAGTGAAAGTTTTGTTTGATTTAAGCAGATAATGATTGTAAGATAGAAGATAAAAATATTCCCCTCTCAGCGGAAGTTGAGAGGGGTTATTTTTTTGCCTGGCTCTATGGGAATAGAGTCAGGCTTTTTGTTGTTGTAGATCAGGTGCTGGCAAGTGAGATTGTAAATATTGCCGCACAGGTACGATGAAAATATAAGTAAGAGCAAAAATGAGACTGAAATATAAAATAAAACGTGCTTATGTCTTGCGGGGGGGTACAACCGTGGTACAATAATTATGAATTATAGGTGAAATATTTTAGTATAAACAAAAAATACAAAAGTATTGATTATAGGTGAATTCTAGTGGGATATAATTCTTTGCTGCTAAAGATAATTTTGATCACAGGCGACATAATTTGTTTGTATCTGGCTACCAGCATCGCTATGGCGCTGGAGCTGGGGAATAAACAAACGGATAAGATAGCATTCCATCTGGAATTTTTGCCAATCCTGGTCATCATGATGTTCTTTATGTTCAACGTCTATGGCTTGTTCAGTCTGATCCGCAAAAAGCTGGTAGATATTTTTCTGAATCTATTGGTAGCGGTGACCAATATTTACATCATAGCGATGGCCATGACCTTCTTTTTTCGTCAATTTGATTATTCACGTGTTGTACTTGTTTATTCAGCGGCATTTTCTTTTGTGTTGCTGGCAATCTGGCAATATATCTGTCACAAGTGGGAATGGAAGCACTTTCCCAAGCAGACGGCTGTATTATTTGCAGCTGACGAAGAAGCAGCACGTATCCAGAAGAAACTTGCCAAAACTTATGGTCTGGAGCAGGCGCTGCAGTCTGTTTGTGACAGCTGTCAACAGACCAACTGGAAGCAGCTTATCGACGCTAACTACTATGTTTTTATTGGCGCGGAGCTGCCGATAGCAGACAAAGAAAAAATACTGCGTTATGCGCGCAGCACGAAGAAACAAATATTTTTTGTACCGACACTGTATGAACTGGCCTGCAAGAATACAGGCTTTTTATTGGTTGATGATATACCGATGCAGCGTGTAACACGTATGCTGCTGACAGCAGAACAGAGAGTACTGAAACGGATCTTAGATATTGCAGTAGCGGTAACTGCTTTGATTATACTATCGCCAGTCATGCTGATAACAGCAGTTATGATAAAACTGGACAGTAAAGGGCCGGTGCTTTATTCACAGGAGCGCGTGGGGCTATACGGTAAGACATTTTTTGTACATAAATTCCGCAGCATGAAGCAGGATGCGGAAGCCAAATGCGGGCCGGTACTGGCTGCGGAAGGGGACCCCAGGATCACAAAATTCGGCAGATTTATGAGGGCTACCAGACTTGATGAGCTGCCGCAGCTGTTCAATGTGCTGAAAGGCGAAATGAGCATCGTCGGCCCCAGGCCGGAACGACCATTCTTCGTTAAGCAGTTTATTGCCCAAAAGCCTGAATATGATTACCGGCATAATGTAAAACCAGGCATCACGGGCCTGGCACAGATAGCAGGTAAATACAACACCAGTGCCTATGACAAGCTGATCTATGACCTGCTGTATATACAGGACGTCAGCGTCAAAACCGACCTGATGATCATGCTGCAGACATTCAAAGTTTTGCTGACAAAAAGCAGTACTGAAGGAGTTAAGCAATAGTGGGGTTTATTCAAAGATTGATAAATTTGATTGATAAAAACAAAGTTTTGGCTTTTCTTAGTTTTAATTTTATTTTTATCTTTTTATTTGTGCTTACATATAAGGGTATAAGTATGAATATGGATGCCATAGGTTGGCAACGAGTAGGAAAAGTAATTGTCAGTACAATGCTCTTTTCATTAATGTTTTCTGTATTGACAGAAAGAAAAAAAGAGTATTTGCTGCCCATATCATGTGGTTGTGTATATTTTTTAGGTATAGCTGGAACATTTACTCTATATACCGAGAAGGTAGGGGTAGGGTTTCGTGAAACACACTACGAGCTGTTTTTTGCAGAAGCACTGGTAGTGATGCTATTAGCTCTGCGAAAAATATTTGACAGGCACAGTTTGATTTTAAGCGTTATTGAAATAATTATTTGTAGTTTAGCATTGTTTGAAATAGCTTATTATTTTCTTTTTGGCATATCAGTTAATGCGGATACTTTGCTGATTCTATTTCAAACTAACTGGCTGGAAGCTTTGGCTTTTATCAATAGTAATAGGATTACTTTTTCCTGTTTTTTATTGGCAATTATTGCTTTTTCTATATTTATTTGGGCTTTTAATAAAAAATATGAGGCTGATGTCAGTAACAAAAAGAAAATACTTGCAGGTGTTATATTATTAGTTGTGTGCATTGTGAACCATCATTTGGTAATTGGGGGGGAACACTTATATTTGCATAGAGACTTTAAAATAGCACAAGGATATTTTAAACAAATAAAAATGTTATCTGAACAGGTTGGTATTCAAGAAGAAATAACATCTGATAGTAATGTTAGGACAGCAGTTATTGTTATAGGTGAGTCAGCTTGTCGTGATTATATGAATGTCTATGGTTATGAACGAGATAACACACCTTGGATGACACAAAATAGAAATAATGATAACTTTATATTTTTTGATAATACTTATTCTTCTTATAAATTAACAAATAAATCATTGATATATTTGTTTACAGAAAAAAGCCAATATAACGATAAAGAAGTATATAGTTCTTTAAATTTTATTGAGATAGCGAAAGCAGCAGGATTTAAAACCTATTGGATAAGTAATCAAGGGAATATATCTAATTATAGAGAGTCATACAATGTAGTTGCTCAAAAAGCCGATGAAAAGAGATTTTTAGAAGGTAGCAGTTATGATGAAGAGTTGTTAGGACTACTTGATATATCGAATGGTAATAACAAAAATCTCATTGTTATACATTTAGCGGGAAGTCATTCTCCTTATAAAAATTACCCAATAGACTTCAAAAAATTTCCAAATGATAATATAAACGATAACTATGATAATTCTATTTTATATACCGATTACATTCTACAACAAATATTTGCAAAGTTATCCCCCCATAATCTAGATTTATTTATTTATATTTCTGATCATGGAGAGAAAAAGGGGATGTTGAGAAATCAATTTGATTTTAGAATGGAACGGATTCCCTTCATGATGTATTGTTCCGATGACTACATAAAAAAGCATAATAATTTTGCAGAGATTGAAAATGGAAAACATAAATATTTTACCAGTGATATGTTTTATGATACCTTTTTGGGATTGTTGGGAATAAATAAAAAATTCTATATGCAAAATCAAAACTTGTTTTCTGAAGAATATGGTTTTGATAAATATAATTTAAAAACAGAGTATGGAACAGTAGATATTAAAAATGACCCATACGCTAAAAATTAAAGGAAAAGGTGCAAGTAATAGATGGTCAAAAAAGTTCTTTTTGTAGCAACAGTAGTAAAAACGCATATCAATACATTCCATTTGCCATTCCTTAAAATGTTTAAAGAGTATGGTTGGGAAGTTCATGTAGCTGCAAAAAATGATTTTGTTGATGAACCGTGTGTTATACCAAACTGTGACAGGCATTTTGATATAGCATTCGAACGATTTCCTTTCTCGAAACAAAACCTTACTGCCTATAATCAATTAAAATATATCATTCAAGAAAATCATTATGATATAATTCATTGCCATACTCCGGTTGCAGGGGTATTAGCAAGACTTGCTGCAAGAAGTTCTAAAGATACAACAGTGATTTATACAGCCCATGGATTTCATTTTTATAAGGGTGCGCCTTTGCTAAATTGGCTTGTTTACTATCCAGTTGAACGCTTTTGTGCCAAGTTTACGGATAAGCTGATAACCATAAATCAGGAAGATTACAACAGAGCTAAAGGCTGGAGCTTACGCAATAACGGCAAGGTATATTACGTTCCTGGGGTTGGGGTGGATATAAATAAATTTCATAATATAGATATAAATAAAAAAGAAAAAAGAAAATCATTAGGTATTGATGAAAATACTAAAATATTACTCTCTGTAGGAGAACTAATTAAACGCAAGAATCATGAAGTTATTATAAGGTCATTGAGCAAACTAAAGGACAAAAATTTTGTTTATATAATTTGCGGGAGAGGGCCACTACTGGAGCAGCTAAAAGAATTAGCTGTTCAGCTAGGTCTTGATAAAAAAGTGAAATTATTAGGCTTTAGAAAAGATATCGCAGAAATATGTAAAATTGCTGATTTATTCGTATTTCCTTCTATTCACGAAGGTTTGCCTGTTGCCTTAATGGAAGCAATAGCAAGTAATATTCCTGCAATAGCCTCTGATATTAGAGGAAATAGAGATTTGTTGAGCAGTGATAGCCTTTGCAAAAGCAATAAGGAAGATGAATGGAGACTGTTGTTAGAATATAAAAAAATAAAAAAACAATCTTTAGATAAAAAGTATTATGTTGAAAATATTATGGAAAAAATAAGAGCGATTTATGGATTGTAAGTTATATAAAAAGAGGTAAATTAGGTTGAAGAAAATACTATTCTTGAGCGATGGCAAAGCATATTTGCCAGAAATAGAAGCTTATAAGAAGGTTTTTAGTGAATATATTTGTGTAGATAGCAGAAATGAAACAAATATAAATTTATGTGAGTATGATTTAATATGGAAATTTATGGGTATGGATTTTGGGAAAATAGATCGGCCGATAATCCATGAATATTCTTCAGCATCTGTTGGAATGTTTCCGAAAGTCAAAAATACTATTAAATTTTTATTAAACAGTAAACCTAGTGTAAGAATATTTTTGAATGAAGAAGTAAGAAAACAGTTTTTTTTCAACGATGGAGTGCCTTGTTTTTATAGAGATATGGGTATTGATGATATATTTTTCCAACTAGTAGATACTGAGAAAACATATGATTTTGTTTATGTTGGAGAAATCAGTGAGAAAAGAAATATCAATATTATGTTAAAAAAATTTGCAAATGATTTATCAGAGTATAGCCTTCTGTTGATTGGTAAATATGAAACAGGGTTATACGAACAATATAAAAATTGCAATAATATATTCTTTGCTGGTTTTATAAAATATGAAGAGGTACCATTCTGGGCGTGCAAAAGTAAGTATGCATTAAACTATATCCCTAATAAATATCCATATTATTTACAGACGTCTACTAAACTATTGGAGTATATTGCGTTAAATTTAAAAATAGTAACAACTGATTATGAATGGGTGAATAAATTTGAACAAGAAAGAAAAATGCAATTTTTAAAAACAAATTTAAGTTTGGATAATATAAATGATAATTATTTAAAAAGTTTTAATTTTAAAAACACTGATATAAATGATTTGCGTTGGCGAACAGTTATAGAGAAATCTAGAATTAAAGAATGGATCAAGGATAATATCTAAAATTTAACATTGGGGTTGTTGATGATGATACCAAAAGTAATACATTATTGTTGGTTTGGTGGCAAACCACTGCCAGAAGATGTGAAACGATATATCAAAACGTGGAAGAAGTATTGCCCGGATTATGAAATAAAAGAGTGGAATGAAAGCAATTTTGATGTTAAGCAGAATCAATATTGTAGGGAAGCATACGAAGCTAAAAAGTGGGCATTTGTCAGTGATTATGTGCGGTTAAAAGTTTTGTATGACTATGGTGGTATTTATATGGATACTGATGTAGAAGTATGCAAGCCATTAGATGACTTGCTAAGTTATAGCTTTCTGTCTGGGTTTGAGACGGAGAATCAAATACAGACAGGGGTCGTGGCTGCTGGTCTGGATAATAAGTTGGTAAGTTATTTATTATCATATTATGCTGAGAAAGACTTTAAGAATAAAGATGGTAGTTATGATATGACAACTAATGTTATAACTATTACCAAAATGCTAAAAGATAAGTATCATATAAAACTAAATAATACATTTCAAATATTCGGAGATAATAATGCTATATTTCCCTTGGAGTATTTTTGCGCTAAGGACTTTTTTTCCGGAAAAGTTCTAAAGACAGAAAATACTTATACTATACATCATTTTAATGGTAGTTGGCTTACTCCATTGCAGATATCAAAACTTAAAATAAAAAAGTTTTTAGTTAAAGTTATTGGTTCGGAATTTGTAGAAGATATGAAAAAATGGATGAATAAAAAGAGAGTACGGCATAGATGAAAATGGAAAGAGAAAAGTTAAGAGTTTTTATAGTTACTTATAGTCAATATGATAATTATGGGAGTAGACTTCAAAATTTTGCTTTATGCAAGGTACTTTATGCTCTTGGGTCAGAACCAGTTACTTTAGCAGTTAGTGATAGAAGAGATAAATTTATTGACTATGTTAAGGATATATTTTCATTGTTACCGGCAATTTGTAATAAACAACGTGTATGGAAAAATGAGAAAAAGAAACGACAGATTTTTGCAGATTTTAATAAAAAACTGGCTTTGCAGGCAATAACTTATGATGACTTATATAATTTGGATTTTACAAATACAATAGCTATAGCAGGAAGTGATCAAATATGGTCGCCTACACATATAGCAAGAAGAAAAAAAGATGCAGAATTATATTTTTTGCGTTTTGCTCCTAAAGATAAACGTTTTGCCTATGCACCTTCTTTTGGTGTGGAAAGTATTTCTGATAAACTTACCGAAATGTACAAAGAATATATATCTGAATTCAAATCCGTGTCGGTGCGTGAAATAACTGGGCAAAAGATAATAAAAAAGTTTGTTGATGTGTATGTTCCTGTATTACCTGATCCAACC
>PPYE01739878.1_pt1 | contig 67760 bp, 65 predicted proteins | sample 1559881 | NCBI WGS metagenome assembly PPYE01 (sample SAMN08240022, study PRJNA423297) | Human gut metagenome, whole genome shotgun sequencing project. | reverse complement strand
TTCGTGGAGTGTGATACTCTACGAAAATCTTTCCGTAAGGATTTATTTTTTTGCTTATTATGTAGGCAATATTGCCTATCACACTTATATCTAATTATAGGCAATAATGAATATATGTCAATATTAAAAGGAGGCGTATATTCATTGATTTCCTATACCCCATTGTGGAACACAATGAAAAAAGTCGGTGCATCAACATATACACTTCAAGTCAAAGGTGAAATCAGTAGCTCTACCATTAGAAGATTGAAAGCCGGTGAATCAGTATCCACAAACACTCTTGATGCTCTTTGTAAAACACTTCACTGTTCAGTTCAGGATATTATTGAATTCATCCCCGAATGAGGACTGCCACAATTACAAATGTGATTTTGGCAGTTTTTTACTTTCTTCACTAAATCAATGCACTCATATCATAATTAACTTCAGCGGAATAATATTGGCTAATTGTATTCGGTGCGTTGTATAGCACCGTGATCAAGTATGCTTTAATATTCGCAATCTTTGTTGTATTTCTTTCCATGCAAGCAATCACATATTCCAAATGTGATTTTTTCAACTTCAAAAATTTTTTTCACTAAACTATACGGATAATCTTCTCCTTCAATGCGAATTACTTGTCTAGGTACACAGACTACATCACAGATGACCTAATACAATTCTTCATACATGTCACGATGCTTCCACTCATAATCATGCATCACAATATCATAATCAATATTTTCTCTGATCAACTCCATATATACTGCTGTTTCATCCATCACATCAATCTTATCTATTGACTGATATGATTGATAGAATTATTATTATCTATTTCTATATTACTCGGGTGTAATTTTTCCCCTGGTACCAGTGTATTTTTTCCACTAGTCCCCTGTTCAAAACTACACTGGTTACTTTTTTCTACTAGTGTAATTTTTTCATCAGTAGAATTTTTACACTGGTATACTTTTTCCACTGGTTTAGATTTTACACTAGTTTCTTTTTTGCACTTATCTTCAGATTCTCTCAGATTATGATCTTCTTGTTCTCTCTCTGACACAAAATTTTTGACATAAATAATATTTGCTACTCCTGGCTGCTGAATCATGTCAATAAGCCCAATTACTTCCAGCTCTTTCAAAAGAGCACTTGCCGTCTTTCGACTAACATTTAAATCTTCTTCAATATTGGTAAGAGAATACTTTATAAAAACCTTATTCGCTTCATCAAGCCATCCTCTTTTTTTTGACAGAGACATTCTATCAAGCATTAACCCATAAAGAAGCTTTGCATTATTCGTCATTTTCCTAAAGCGCTCATCTGTTACAAGTGCTTTTGGAAGTCTGTAAAATGTAAACTGCTCTGCTTCTCTCCCATAATAAAAATCCAATTTCAATTTCTCCATTACACTGAATCCCCTCTTTCTTTTTTATCCTGCGCTCTATGTTTTATCATAGAACGCTCCAAATTCACACAAAATCTTTCACCATATCACAAGTTCTTCTTTTTATTTGGAAACTACAAATAAAAAAGGAACCTCTCCCTCAGTTATTTCTGAAGGAAAGATTCCTATTCTATATCCTTTTCACCAATACCCTTTAGAGCAATCCGTCACTTGAACCCATATTTCTTCATCTCAAATTACGAATTTGTTGTAGTAAACGCTTTCTCGCCCTAAAATCACTTGATCTTTTTTATTCTAATATAACTTTGCACCAGCTGGGATTCTGTCATCTACCATCAGAAGGTTCAGTCCTTCATGTCCATCTTCCTCGTGTACTGCTGAGATCAGCATACCCTCGGAATCAATTCCCATCATCTTTCTCGGCGGCAGGTTCACGATCGCGATTGCTGTCTTACCAACCAGTTCTTCCGGCTCGTAATACTCATGAATACCGCTTAAAATCACGCGATCCTTGCGTTCTCCATCATCCAGTACAAACTTCAGAAGTTTTTTAGATTTCGGAACTACTTCACACTCAAGAATCTTAACTGCTCTGAAATCTGACTTGCTGAATGTCTCAAAGTCAACCATTTCTTCAAAGATTGGCTCGATCTTCACGTTGGAGAAATCAACCTTCTCAGCAACTTTTGCTTCTGCCGGAGCAGCTGCACCAGACTGAACAGCATTGTTTGCTTCGTTCTTAGCAGCGCCCTGTGACTTCATTGTCGGGAACAGTAATACATCTCTGATTGCCTCTGCTCCTGTCAGCAGCATACACATTCTGTCGATACCGAATCCGATACCACCTGTAGGTGGCATACCGATCTCCAGTGCATTCATGAAGTCTTCATCTGTTGTGTTGGCTTCATCATCTCCCTGTGCAAGCAGTTCTTCCTGCGCTTTAAAACGCTCTCTCTGATCGATCGGGTCATTCAGCTCTGAGTAAGCATTCGCCATCTCCCATCCATTCATGAAGAACTCGAAACGCTCTACATATTCCGGATTCTCCGGTTTCTTCTTTGTCAGTGGAGAGATCTCAACCGGGTGATCCATAACGAATGTCGGCTGAAGCAAGTGCTCCTCTACAAACTCCTCGAAGAAGAGGTTAAGGATATCACCTTTCTTATGTCTCTCTTCAAATTCTACATTATGCTCTTTTGCAAGTTCTCTTGCCTGCTCCAGAGTCTCAACTTCATTCCAGTCAACGCCTGCGTATTTCTTAACTGCGTCAACCATTGTGATACGCTCGAACGGTTTACCAAGGTCCATCGGGATTCCTTTGTAAACGATCTGTGTTGTTCCAAGAACTTCCCGAGCAACAAAGCGGTACATGTTCTCTGTCAGATCCATCATGCCGTGGTAATCTGTATATGCCTGGTAAAGCTCCATCAGAGTAAACTCTGGGTTATGTCTTGTGTCAAGACCTTCATTACGGAATACACGTCCGATCTCGTATACTTTCTCAAGTCCTCCAACGATCAGTCTCTTCAGGTAAAGCTCAAGAGAGATACGAAGCTTCAGATCCTCGTTCAGAGCGTTGAAATGTGTCTCGAACGGTCTTGCAGCTGCTCCACCTGCATTTGCTACAAGCATTGGTGTCTCAACTTCCATAAATCCTTCTCCGCTTAAGTATTTACGGATCGCTGCAAGGATCTTGGAACGTTTGATAAATGTATCTTTAGAGTCTGCATTCATGATCAGGTCTACGTATCTCTGACGATAACGTGTGTCTGTATCTGTCAGGCCGTGGAACTTCTCCGGAAGCATCTGTAAGCTCTTGGAGAGAAGTGTCATCTTCTCAGCGTGAATAGAGATTTCTCCTGTTCTTGTTCTGAAAGCGAAACCTTCAAGTCCGAAGATATCACCGATATCAGATTTCTTGAAATCAGCGTAAGCGTCTGTTCCGATTGCATCTCTTGCTACGTATACCTGAATATTTCCCTGTAAATCCTGGATGTTACAGAAAGAAGCTTTTCCCATAACTCTCTTGAACATCATACGTCCTGCGATTGCTACGTAGATCGGGCTTGCATCCATGATGCTTCTTCTCTCTTCGTAATCATTCTTAAGAGCCTCTTTTGCCTGCTCTTCATCCATACCTTCTACGTTCGGCTGCTGGTGATCTTTTAAAATCTCAGCCTCATGTGCCTCATAGAGATCTTTTACTTCGAGTGAATGGTGTGTCTGGTTAAACTTTGTAATCTGGAAAGGGTCTCTTCCGTTCTGCTGCAGTTCTGCAAGTTTCTCACGGCGAACCTTTCTCAGCTGATTCATATCTGGTTCCTGTGTGTTCTTCTGATTCTGTCCCACTGTCTGTTCTCCTTCCGTTTCTATCTGCTTCCGCATTGATTTTTACATAAATCACTACAGAAATAGTCACTTTTTATATTGTCTTTTTAAGCGAATTCAGACCTCTTAATAGTAAGAGGTCTGTCCTAAGCTGATTATGAACGTTTGATATCAAGTACTTTGTACTGGATAACTCCTGCCTGTGTCTCAACATCAACGACATCATTGATTTTCTTTCCGATCAGTGCGTGACCTACCGGAGACTCATTGGAGATCTTTCCTTCCAGACTGTTCGCCTCTGTAGAACCAACAATCTTGAACTCCATCTCTTCATCAAATGTAATGTCGTAAACCTTTACTGCACATCCGACATTGATCTTATCAAGATCAACTTCATCCTCTACTACAACTTCTGCATTCTTCAGGATTGCCTCAAGCTCCTCGATACGGGCTTCGATATCTCTCTGCTCGTCTTTCGCTGCATCATACTCAGCGTTCTCGGAAAGGTCTCCCTGCTCTCTTGCCTCTTTGATCTTACCTGCAACTTCTTTTCTCTTTACTACTTTCAGATTCTCAAGTTCGTCCTCAATTGCCTTTAATCCGGCATAAGTAAGTAATCTTTTTTTTGCCTCTGCCATTGTTCCTGCTTCCTTTCTACTTCCTTGCCGTCACTGTCTGCGGCAGTAACGTTTCGTTTCCTATGATATTTACAGATTCTCTGCAAATTATTTTCTGTCTATACTTTTCATGCATTCAAAGTTCCTTCTCTATATTTTGTCTACAGATATTATCGGTTTCAAAATGCACGACTGCTGTCTTTTTTCACCGACGCCAATGCCCTCATCAGCGTCCGTCCGCAATTTCAATATTATACTCAAACTAGCGCTTTCTGTCAAGTTGAAAGAGCAGTTCTTCCAGTTCCTGATAGGACTCTACGCGGTTGATTTCTTCGCGTAATTTTGCAGAGCCTTTCAGTCCTTTTGTATACCATGCCACATGTTTTCTCATCTCGCGGATACCAATGAATTCACCTTTGTATTTCAGCTGTAATCTGGCATGGCGGAGCATCATATCACGAATCTCTTCCAGACTCGGACGTTCCGGTAGCACGCCTGTCTCTTCATATGTGATCATCTCGGAGAAGATCCATGGATTTCCCTGTGCTCCTCTTGCGATCATGATTCCGTCACAGCCTGTCTGTTTCACCAGCTCTTCTGCTTTCTGCGGACTTGTCACATCTCCGTTTCCAATTACCGGAATAGAAACAGCCTCTTTCACCTGACGGATGATATCCCAATCTGCCTGTCCGCTGTAATACTGTTCTCTTGTCCTTCCGTGCACGGCTACAGCTGCTGCCCCGGCCTCCTCGATGATCTTCGCGATCTCAACCGCATTAATGCAGCTGTCATCAAATCCTTTTCTTATCTTCACAGTGACCGGCTTATCAATCGCCTTCACCATTGCACTGACAATCTCATAAACGAGCTTCGGATTCTTCATAAGTGCAGAGCCTTCTCCGTTACGTACAACCTTCGGCACCGGACATCCCATATTGATATCCATAATATCAAATGGACGCTCTTCCACACGTTTTGCCATCTCACTCATAATCTTCGGATCTGATCCAAAAAACTGCAGTGACACCGGCTGTTCATCCGGGTGGATCTCCAGAAGTGATTCTGTATTCTTATTATTATATAAAATCGCTTTTGCGCTGACCATCTCCATACACAAAAGACCTGCTCCCTGTTCTTTACATAACACACGGAATGGAAGATCTGTCACTCCGGCCATCGGTCCTAAGATGTAACGGTTTGGCAGCGTCACATTTCCTATTTTCAACTGTTTCATCATATTCTATTCTTTCTAATCTATAACTATTCTTCTTATTTGACTTTAGTATCATAGTAAATAACTGCCGAAAAGTCAACGTACACGATCTGTTCTTTCGCATTCATACAAAAAAGTCCGAATAAATCCGGCAATCACAAAGCTTTTGCAATCCTCCATTTATTCAGACTTTTTATCTGTCTTTTAATATCTCTTGATTTTTCTTGAAGCTGTCTTCTCAAATTCTTTCTCGCGAATGATCAGACTATAAATCTTTTTATATGTCGGTGCTCCCTGATTGTATTCATCAATCAGTTTTTGGAGTTCTACACGGACTTCCTCTTCTCTTTCAAGTCCCTGTTTTTTCGCATACTCCTCATCCGGATATATTTCTGCCTCGATCACTCCTTTTGCTTCTCTTACTAATACTTCCTGTACGAGTCTTGAAGAACTTAATTTATTCTCCAGTTCTTCCGGTGAGACATTTTCTCCATTCTTTGTAATGATCAGGTTTTTCTTTCGTCCTGTCAGATAGATAAACCTTTCTTCATCTACATATCCAAGATCTCCTGTGCAAAGCCATCCATCTTTCAGTGCGGTTTTTGTTTCTTCCGGCATCTTGTAATATCCTTGCATTACACTGCTTCCGCGAACCCACAGTTCTCCATCTACGGTCTTTGCCTCGCAGTTTGGAAGAAGTTGTCCTACTGAATTCTTTTTTACATTCCATGCAACAGTTGTACTGATGACCGGTGAACATTCTGTCATTCCATATCCCTGGAGAATCTGGATTCCAAAACGTTCGAACAGCTCAATATACTCCGGATTCAGGTATGCCCCTCCACTGCAGATCGTATGGAACTGAGATCCAAATACTGCTTCTTTTACCACTCTTTCCGGAAGGTCTTTTACGTCTTCTAATTTTTTCGCAAAAGTTTCAATCATAAGAGGTACCATCAGGATCATATTTGGCTTAAATAATTTGATATTTTTTGCTACACGCATCAAAGAGTCATTGATACAGATAATTGCACCGAGAGAAATTCCTTTCAGGATATCCATACTCAGGCAGTATGCGTGGTGAATCGGTAAAACTGACAGGATCACATTTCTCTCTGGGAGCTTCATATCCAGACATGTCGCGTTCTCAACGAGATTTCTGTGTGTCAGCATCACACCTTTGCTCTTTCCTGTTGTCCCTGATGTGAACATGATCGTACAGAGTTGATCCGGAGTAATCTCTGTTTTTTCTACTCCTGTATCCTCATCTATCGTTTGTTCCATCATTGATTTTGTAAGAGAAAGTATATTTCCCTCATTCGCTTCCTTCTGCACAGAAAAGATGTGCTTCAGTTTTGTACACTTTTCTTTCGCCGCTTCGATCACATCTTTACGAATCTCATCCAAAATCAGGATTGTTACATCTGCACGGTCAATAAGTTCACACAGTTCTTCTGCCGGAAGTGACACATCCAACGGTACTGCAACATTTCCGCCATCCACAATTCCAAAATAGGAAGCAATCCATAGATAAGAAGTCGCACCGATCAATGCGATATGACCTTTTGGTTCTCCCATTTTTTTCAATAATGCTGTTATTCTCTCACTGTCTTCTTTCAACTGTGTGTATGTCTTTGCCGCAATTTCATTTTTTCCTATTTTGTAACGGATTGCGTCTTCATTTCCAAAACATTTTTCTGCATTTGTAAGAATATCGCGAATTGTTCTATATTCCATTTTCTTTTCCCTCTACTTCAAAGACTCAAGATATGCTACAGCTTCTCCGACTGTTCGGATATCTGCTGCCTTGTCCTGTTCAATCTCCACATCCATCTCGTCTTCTATTTCACCAAGCATGCTCATAAAATCAAAGGATGTGAATCCAAGATCTTCCATAAAACGTGATTCCGGCTTGATGTCTTCCTGTTCAATTTCTACATAATTACAAATAATATCTACTAACTGCTCAAACATGATTTTTTCCTTTCCCTTCTGTCCTGATCGTGATTCTCAACATGATCCGGATCATCTTTCTTTTATACAAGCTTTATAATTTCTCCAATTGTAAGTTCAGGATTTTCTGCTCCCTTGAACATAATTTTACATAAATAGTAATACAGATATTCCAGCTCTTCTCGTGAGATTGCTTTTTTCTGATGTTCAAAGTTGAAATCCAATCCATTATCCTCCGGTCGGTGCATGACTGTCAGATACATTGCCTGTGTTGTCATTCCATTCGGATACCATTTTGTCTTATATTGAATTCCTCCAAGATCTTCCAGTCCTTTCTCCTGCAATGTCATCGGCTGGTAAGTCAAAGACATCGGCTCATACGTCAGTCCATTCTGTGGCTGTGGATATGTCCTGGAGCGATATGCGAAATATTCTGTCGGGTCATAATTTGCATGACGAAATAATTCATTCTGCTTATCACGGATTTCATATACTGCATCAATAAACTTCACATCTTCTGAAAATACGGTACGAAACGGGAACGAATGAATTCTTGTTCCACCGGATTTCTTTTCCTTTAATGTAGCCCTTCTGGCAATCGCATTATTGATCGATACATCCTCCTGTCCATTCATTTTCTGGAAGTAAGTACGTAATCCCATCAATAAAAGACATGCCAGGGATACCCGGTACTTTTCGCAGAAATCCATCAGACGTTTGGTCGGTTCTGCTTCCAAATGAAAGATATCCAATGCAGAACTCACATCATCCGTCGCATTAAATGCGGAACGAAGCTTTGGATTTTTAAACATTTCCCTCGCTGCATCCAGCTTATCTGTTCCATTAACACCGTTATAAACCGGCTCTGATGCTTCAATCAGTTCCCTGAAAAATTCTCTGTCTCGCTGCTGTGCTTTACTTCCAGCTTCATATGCGAGATCCTTCTTTACCTGATCTATGTAAGAACACATATCCTTTGGATATGGGACACCTTCATATTTTGCATTACAGTACAGCTCAATAATATCCTTCAGAAATATGATCAGTGACTGGGCATCTACCACCATATGATGTCCGAGGAAATACACTCCGTTGAATCCATCTGAAGTGCGGATCATTTTAATCTTCGTCATCGGTGAATCCTCGAGTGGGAATGGAACTGTTGTCCATTTCTGCATCGTATCAGCTGCCTCTTCCATAGTCACATTGGAGAAATCAACGAACTCTATCTCCCGTTCTTGTCTGTCCTGCTCTGCACTTACAACATACTGATATACATTCCCCTCTTTGTCCTTTGCAAAGCGTATCCGCATCCCTTCATTTCTCTCATATGCTTTGTAAATGGACTCTCGGAGTACATCCCAATCCAGATCTGTGCCAATTGTCAGGCTTGTGCCAATATTCAGTACTGCCGCATTCGGACAAAATGGCAGATAATACAAATGAAATTTTTGCGCTACCGTCAGTGGGTATACAGGATATCCTTTTCTTGTTTTCATCATTCTATGATTCCTCCTATAAATGAATCCATTGCTCCTTCATAAGCTTCTCTGTCTTTATAATAACTTTCGCAGTGTCCTGCCCCGTGGATGATCAGCTTCTGTTTTGGAGATTTACAGTTTTTATAGATTTCTTCCGACATGCTGCACGGAACAAATGTATCTGCGTCTCCATGGATCAAAAGAACCGGAACCTTCGCTTTTCTGACTTCACGGGCAGAATTGCACTCATCCAGTCCGTATCCTGCCTGTCTTTTATTTACCGCATCCGCAATCTGTATTATCGGAAATGCCGGAAGATGATACATACTGTGAAGTACATGTGTAAACACTGCCTTAGGCGAAGTAAACGGACAATCTGCAATAATTCCTTTTACCTGCTGTGGCAAATCAAGCCCGCTTGCCATCAATACTGTAGCGCCCCCCATAGAATTACCATGCAGGAGAATCTGAACATTTTCTCCTTCCTGTCCAATCACCCATTCAATCCATCGATATGCATCATAACGGTCCTTACATCCGAATCCAATATATTTCCCTTCACTTTGCCCATGTGATCTCTGATCAACAAGAAGAACGTTATAACCACGCTTCAAATAATAATTTGAAATACTACCATAATCTGCAAGCCCCTGACTCGTGTAGCCATGAAAACAGATCACTGCTTTTTTGCATTTCTTTTCTTCGACATTTCCTGCTCCCTGGAAATACGTTCCATGAAGCTTCAAACTGTCTTCCGACCGGATCCAGACATTTTCATGAGGCTGCTCCATCATCCACTCCCTGCATTCCTTCATCTTTGAGAAATACTGATCCCAGTCTACCCCGGACATCTTCATCGTGCGTTCTGTCTTTGCGTTATAACGCATCATTGTTCTTCTGTAAAAGTATGCACTTCCACCTGCCTCTGCTGATACGATTCCCACCAGACCTGCAAGTGCAAGAAGTTTTCCGTAATGCATCATCTTTTTCACCTTTGCTTCCTTTTTACAGTTATTTCTGTTTCTGTGTTTTCTTTATTGCATTCTGTTCTGCTTTTCTGCTATCAATCAGTTTTTTCAGATACAAAGCTTTGTCAATGTTGCCTTCTACTTTCAATTTTCCCAGTGTTACTGCCAGAACCGGATCCAGCTTTCCCTCATTGATCTTAAATAATGTCTCTGCCGAACAAGTAAAAATCGCATCTCTGTCATAATACTCGTATGGTTCCACATACAGCTTTCCTTCTTTTACCTCTGCATAAAAGATTCCCTCTGCTTCTCCTGTTACATTGAACTGATATGCAAGATGTTCATTCACAGTACTTACGTCTGCTTTCATCATCATCCCTTTTACTTTTGAAAACATGTCTGCGTATGTCATTTTTCTCTCCCTCTCCTTTTCAGTTTTTCATTTTTCGACCAGCGGTCGGTTTGCTATGTTTTTAATCTATCACTTTTTCGACCCGTGGTCAATTATCTATTTCAGACAATCTTTTGTTTCAAAGTGTCCTTTTTTTGTCCTCTTTTTTATTTCTATTTTATTGGTTCTTCCGACTTTATTGTGCTATACTTAAAAGGATATCGGTCAATTCCCGTAATCTGGAACTGGCCAAATATACTTACGAATATACGAGGCGGACTTCTATGCCAAAACAATTAAAATACGATAAGATTCTGGATGCTCTTCAAAAGCTTCTGGAAACCAAAGAACTTTCTAATATCTCTGTCAGTGAGATTGCTCAGACTGCTGAAATTGGAAAAGGAAGTATTTATTATTATTTTTCTTCCAAAGATGCAATTCTTGAAGCACTGGTAGAACGCAATTATGAAGCTCCAATAACGACAGCAAGGCATCTTGCAGAGCAAAGAGAGATTTCACCTTTCACACGCATGGCTATGATCTTTCAGGCCTGCCGAAATTCCTCTGCGGCTTTTTTAAAGACACAGCCATCAACTACAAAGGCTGCACCGGAGCGGGCTTTTCTTCATCAAAAGTACATGAATCATCTCATCGTTTCACTCAAGCCGGTTCTTGCTTCCATTATTGAACAAGGGATTGCACAGGATTTAATCCTCTGTGCTGACCCTGTTTCTCTTGCTGAGATCGTACTGATTGTACTGACTGTTAAGATGGATAACACCTTAGTACCTTCAACAGCAGATGAGATTGAACAGACAATCTCTGCTCTTGTCTCTCTTTTGGAAAAAGGAACTGAGAATCCTGCGGGATCGCTAAACTTTCTGATGGCACAGCTGTAAGCAGTTTTCTGTTCGCGGCACCTGCATTACACAACATATCCCACCTTTTTGAATTGCTGACGGTGATATGATAAATCATGAGACGAAAGGAGTGTTTTTATGATTATTCGTCCTGTTTTTAATATATTATTGCTCCCTGATATCACTTATTTTTTTAAACGTGATTTCTTTCCGGGGGCTGCTGCAGACCAGATTGAAGTCGGTACAGATATTCTGTTTCCATTTTTGAAAAATGAAGTGGATGAGACTACTGTTACTATAGACGATATTTACCCGGTCGGTATGTCTGCGAGAGTCGAATCCATCAGTGATGATGACAGCATCCAGATTCGTACATTAGAACGTGTCAGTCTTGATGATATTGAGCTGGATGAGAACGGACAGATTACAGCTACAGCTTCCATCCGCCCGGAGGTAGATGATCTTCCCTTAGAAGAAGAGAAGCAGACTTTCACAAACCTGCGGAACTCGCTTCTGAAATTTGTTCAGAATTATCAATGGGGGATCTGGGCAAGAAGCTACATTATCCAGAGAAAGAATATCTATGACCTTGGTTCTGCTCTTTCAGATTATCTGAACATTACTTCCGAAGAAAAATATGCAATTGTTGAGACAGATTCCCGCCGTGAGCGCTGTGAACTGATTGAGAATGCGATTAAGGAATTCATGGAAGTGGCCAAAGTTTCTTCTGAAGCACAGGAGGCACAGAAAGGTGACCAGGAGCAGCTTTACAGAGAGGCTGCAATTAAGAAGCAGATCGATTACCTTCAGAAAGAATTAGATGAGATGCACCCGGAAAACATTTCCGATGTCCGTGCTTTTGAAAAAAAGATCCAGGAATCCGGCATGAATGAAGATGCCCGTAAGGAAGCGGACAAAGTCCTGAATCGTATGAAGCAGGAAGGAAAAGACAGCCATGAATATGGGCTTCTCTATGACTATCTTGATTTTGTCACCAGCCTTTCCTGGAAGCATCCGGAATTTACACCGATTGATTTAAACCGGGCAGAAGAGATTCTTGATGAAGATCATTATGGACTTAAGAAAGTCAAAGAACGTATCATCCAGCAGATTGCTGTTATGGCACTGAACCGGAAACAGTATGGTTCCATCCTCCTTTTTGTCGGTGCGCCTGGTACCGGTAAGACAAGTATCGGACAGAGTATTGCCCGTGCGTTAAACCGCGAATATGTCCGCATCAGTCTCGGCGGTATCCGAGATGAAGCTGAGATCCGCGGTCACAGAAGAACTTATATCGGTGCTATGCCGGGACGGATCATGGAAGGGATTAAACGCAGCGGCGTTTCCAATCCTGTTGTAGTTCTTGATGAAGTAGATAAGCTTGCGAAAGATTATGGCGGAGATCCGGCAAGTGCATTGCTTGAGGTGCTTGACCCGGAACAGAACAGTACATTTACAGACCATTATATGAATGTTCCATATGACTTATCCAATGTTCTGTTCGTCTGCACAGCAAATTCTACAGATACGATTCCTGAACCGCTTCTGAACCGTATGGAAGTGATCGATTTTCCAGGATATACGGCGGTGGAAAAATTCCATATTGCCAGAAAGCACTTACTTCCAAAGGCAATGGACGCTATGGGAATCCAGAAGAAAATGTTAAAGATAACGGATGGTGCATTGCGCAAGGTCATTGAAGATTATACGATGGAATCCGGAGTCCGTGGACTTAAGAAACAGATCGATATGCTTTGTCGTTCCGCTGCTGTGCGTCTTGTGAAAGAAGAGGGGCAGACTCTGACAGTAAATAAATCGAATCTGAAAGACTATCTCGGCCGTAAGAAACTGCATCATGACCAGAAATTAACTTCCGCACAGCCTGGTGTTGTCACCGGACTTGCATGGACACAGGCCGGCGGTGAGATTCTATTTATAGAGACAAAGCTGACCGAAGGGGAAGGAAAGGTGATCATCACCGGACAGCTTGGAGATGTCATGAAAGAATCTGTACAGATTGCACTGACACTTGTGAAGTCTCTTTATCCTAAAGAAAGCAAGGTTTTCCAGGATCATGATCTGCACATTCATGTGCCGGAAGGAGCTGTTCCAAAAGACGGTCCATCTGCCGGCATTACATTAACCACAGCACTTGCTTCCCTTGTTACCGGAAAGGCTGTCAGCCCGGATTATGCCATGACCGGTGAAGTTTCCCTCCGCGGAGGTGTACTTCCGATCGGTGGGCTTCCTGAGAAACTGATGGCTGCCCAGAGGGCCGGTATTACAAAAGTACTGATTCCTTTTGACAACACAGATGATCTCGAAGATGTAGCTACGGAAGTAAAGGATAAGCTGAAAATCACTCCGGTGAAAAAGGTAAGAGACGTTCTGAAGTTATTGCTTGGATAAAAAGTGACCTATCGTTAAACAGAAGTTAAAAGCAAAAGCCCATAGTAGGAATTCTGATAAGTTCAACAAACTTATCATTCAGATTCCGCCATGGGCTTTTTTATAGTTTTAAAATTCGACAGATAAACCGTAATCTATTTATTTGACTATTTATTCCTCTGTCTCTTCTTCCATCTCTTCTCCGAGATAGAATACTTTGTAAAACATTTCAAGAGACTTGAAAAGCTCTTCCTTTGTGTTCTGCAGTTCTTTGATCTTCAGTACACTTCCGATCTCATCGAATGAGAAATCACCCTCGTTGTGCTCTACTTTCAACTCAAGGTTTCCATTCTCATCAAACACCAGCAAAAGAACTCCTCCAACATCCGCTGTATACAACACACACATGATCTGCAGTTCCTGTTTCACTGCTTCCGGAAGAGATTCAAATTCCGGGTTCAGATAATATTTCTGCTCATAGGAGCTGGCCGCACACAATACCATTTCTTCATCCATAATTTTTACACCTTATATCACTGCCTACAGTTTCTGTAAACAGTACTTACCTTTCCATATTTTCCACATTCACTGCATAATCCCGATGACTTATTCACATTCCGTAGATCTTATCCACCAGGTTATACATATCCATATACGCCGCGCACCGAAACTTCTCCGGCATACACCGCCTCTTCGGTTCCATCTTCTTTCCGAACGATCAATTCTCCTGTCTGATTGATTCCAAGTGCGTAAGCATTGTACTGTTCTTTCGCGCCAAGAATCCGGACCTCACGGTCTTTATTAACCAGTAATTCGCTGTAACGTTCTTTCAGACCGGACAGATCTCCATGTTCAAGGAAAACCGTGTAATTCTGTTCAAAGCGTTTCATCACTGCTGCAATCAACGGTGCTCTCTTTACCACATGTCCACATTCAAGTCTGAGTGATGTCGCTGTCTCACGGATCTCCTCAGGGAACTCTGTCAGGTTCACATTGATCCCTACACCAATCGTTACATGATTAATGTAATCGATCTGAGTGCTCATCTCTGTCAGGATTCCGACGAGCTTCTTCCCATTAATGATAATATCATTTGGCCACTTGATCTTTACATCTGGATTTCCACAGGAATCTCCGCAATCCATGATTCCCTCTGCTACACTTAACGCCATCACAAGCGTCAGCATCGGCGCCTGATCCGGTTCAATCTCCGGGCGAAGCAACAAGGACATGTAAATGCTTGAACCTGACGGTGAATCCCAGGAACGGCCTCTTCTTCCTCTTCCTGCTGTCTGCTTATCTGCTACTGCAAGTGTACCTTCCGGTGCGCCTTCATCTCCCATCTGCTTGATCCTCAGATTTGTAGAATCTACCGAATCGTAATAAATGATGTTTCTTCCGGCCCACTGCGTATCCATCAGGCTATCAAGCTCTTCTTTCGTCATCACATCCGGACTATCTACAATATGATAACCTTTATTCCGCACAGCTTCAACCTGATATCCTTCTTCCTGCAGCTGACGGATCACCTTCCAGACTGCAGTTCTTGACACCCCGAACTTTTCACAAAGCTGCTGGCCTGACACATATCCGTCCGCTTCCCTCAATAATTTTAATATTTCAGCTTTCATTCTAATTCCACCTCTCATCAGACCTTTATACAAAAGAAAGGTGTCTGTCCCATCTCTGGAATAACAGACACCTTCTGCTCATTCTTATTTTCCACAGAAGCCGGTCTGATCTTCAACTCATTTATCATACCAAACTTCTGCTGATTTCTCAAGTTCATCAAATAGATTACATGCTCTTAGAACTCACCAAGTGTTGCAACCATTACCGCCTTGATCGTATGCATTCTGTTCTCTGCCTCATCGAATACTTTGGACTGTGCAGACTCAAATACTTCATCTGTTACTTCCATATCTTCGATTCCGAAACGCTGTCCCATCTCAGCTCCGATCTTTGTCTTCAGGTCATGGAATGCCGGCAGGCAATGCAGGAAAATAGCTGTATCTTTTGCATTTGCCATAACTTCTTTTGTTACCTTATATGGTGAAAGTTCTTTGATTCTCTTCTCCCATACTTCATCCGGCTCGCCCATGGATACCCATACATCTGTATAGATAACATCTGCGTCCTTTGTTCCTTCTTTCACATCTTCTGTCAGAGTAATTGTTGCTCCGGACTGTGCGGCATAACCTTTACAAGTTTCAACAAGCTCTTCGTTCGGGAAATATTCTTTCGTTGTACATGCTACGAAATGCATTCCAAGCTTAGAGCATGCGATCATCAGGGAATTACCCATGTTAAATCTTGCATCTCCCATGTATACAAGCTTGCGGCCTTTGAGTTCTCCGAAATTCTCACGGATTGTCAGCATATCTGCCAGCATCTGTGTCGGATGATATTCGTTTGTCAGACCGTTCCATACCGGTACTCCTGCATATTTTGCAAGATCTTCTACGATTTCCTGACCGAATCCACGATATTCGATTCCGTCATACATTCTTCCAAGTACACGGGCTGTATCTTCGATGCTCTCTTTCTTTCCAATCTGAGAACCTGATGGATCAAGATAAGTTGTTCCCATTCCCATATCATGCGCTGCCACTTCGAATGCACAACGTGTTCTTGTACTTGTCTTCTCAAAGATCAGTGCAATGTTTTTGCCATGATAATGATCCACCGGTACTCCGTTTTTCTTCTTCTCTTTGAGGTCTGCTGCCAGGTCAAGCAGGTATGTAATCTCCTCTGGTGTAAAATCCTTCAGTGTCAGAAAATTTCTTCCTTTTAAGTCCATAGTTCTCGTCCTTTCTATTCTATAACTATATGAATCAGAACCCTCTCTGTCCTTCTCTTCTTCATATCTTTGAACCTACATTGTAACCGATGAATTTAGTATACTACATTCATGTATAAAAATGCAACTAAAACTTTATTTTACTCTGTTTTATACATATTTATTCAGCACTTATACATTCTTTTATGCATTTTTATTATTTCTTTCTTCTCTGTCTTCCTGCTTCGAACATCAGAACCGCCGCTGCCACTGCCGCATTTAGAGATTCTGCCTCGCCTTCCATTGGGATACGGATAAGACAATCCGCGCAGTCTGCAACTTCATCACGAAGTCCGTTTCCCTCATTTCCTATCAAAAATGCACAACCAGTTGTATAATCTTCCTCGTCGTATGCATTTTCTCCACGCAAATGTGCTGCGTAAGTTTTAATACTCTTCTTCTGCAGCTCTTTGATCTTCTCCGGAAGATCTTCCACATAGAGGAACGGCATACGGAATACAGCCCCCATCGTGGAACGAATCACCTTTGGATTGTAGACGTCCACGCAATCTTTGCTCAATAAGATTCCGGTTACACCTGCTGCCTCAGCTGTTCTGAAAATAGTTCCGAGATTTCCCGGATCCTGCAGATTATCCAACACAACCAAATGCGGTGCCTTCTGATTTTTCACCTGCATCAGGTCATTCATCGTATAATTGAGTCTCTTCACAATCGCCAGAATTCCCTGCGGTGTCTTTGTATCTGACACATAAGCGAACACAGTATCTGTCAGAAGCTCGACCGGCGCCTGTAATCTCTCTAAAAATTCTTTATTCTTCTTTGCAAAACTTTCTGAAGCATATACCTTCTCAATTCGTTCTGTCGGAATCTCTTCTGTCATTCTTGGTCCCTCTACTAAAAAGATTCCCTTCTCATCTCTTAGGCGACTTTTCTTCTGCAGCTTCGCCAGTTCTTTGATCTGTGCATTCGATGTACTTGTTATCATAATCTATTTCTCCAATTTTCCAATTTTTTCGAGTACTTTATTCGCTCCCACCAGAATCAGAAGTCCACTTTCCGGAAGCGGCATCTGTGGATCAATCTCTACATTAACATTCCCGTTCTGCATGATTCCTACAACTGTAACTCCATATTTCGTACGGATTCCCAGTTCTGCCATACTATGATTGATCCACGGTTTTGGAACAGCGATCTCAACCATACTGTAATCATTTGACAGTTCGATCCAGTCTGTGAATTCTGTCGCCAAAAGGCTTTTGGCAACCCTGCTACCCATCTCAATCTCCGGATATACAACAGTATCCGCCCCAACCTTCTTCAATATAGTTCCTTGTAACTTATTCTTGGCTTTGGCAACAACCATTGGAATTCCTATTTCTTTGCAAAGCAGAGTCGCCATGATCCCTGCTTCAAGATTCTCCGCAACTCCAATAATTGCTCCGTCCAGATTCCTTGTTCCAAGTGCGCTCAATGCCTCTTTCTCTGTAATATCCGCTGTGATCGCATAGGTCACTCTGTCCGCGTTCTCCTGGATCGTCTCCTGTGATTTATCTACAACGATCACATCGCATCCCATACTCTCAAGTGTCAGGGCCACACTCCGTCCAAAACTTCCAAGCCCAAGAACTGCAAACTGCTTTCTCATCGTTTTCTCCTTCTCATATACTGTTTATCGCGTATCTCTTATCTTCTCTTTTATCTTTTCTTATCCAACCATGATCTTTGCTTCCGGCAGAGTACGGAACTGGTTCTTCTTGTCCGCATGACCGGAAAATATAAGTGCCATCGTCATTGGTCCGATTCGTCCAATATACATCATGAGCATCAGTACAACATGGCTGATATCACTAAGTACTGGCGTCAGGTCTGCCGTCAGACCTACTGTCGCCATTGCTGATGTTGCCTCATACATCAGATCAAGGACTTTCTGCTGCGGTTCAATCACTGTCATCACCGTAACTCCAAACAGCCAGAAGACAAATGTCACAAGTGTGATTGTCATCCCTACTCTTATAATTTCGAATGTAATTTTTCTCCCATAACATTCCGTATCTTTGTTTCCTCTCAAGACAGAAATTGCTGTAAGCAAGAGAACAGCAACTGTTGTTGTCTTAATACCACCTGCAGTTCCTGCCGGTGAACCTCCGATGATCATCAGCATGCAGGCCAGCAGCTTCGAACCATTCGTAAGACCTGACTGGGATATGCTGGCAAATCCTGCCGTTCTCGTCGTCACAGACTGGAAAAAAGACGCTTGCAATTTTCCCGCAATACTTAGTGATCCCATAGTTGCCGGATTACGGTGTTCCAACAGATAGAATCCTACTGTTCCCAATGTAAGAAGGAACAGCGTCATTGTCAAGACGATCTTGCTCTGAAGACTCAGCCTTGTGATCGTTCTTCCGACCGGACGTTTTCCCTTGGACTGTATTGTCATCTTTATATTCTTCGCCAGATCGATCCAGACCGGATAACCAAGTCCACTGAGAATGACAAGCATTGTTGTCGTAATTGTGATCACCGGTGTATTGACATATCTCGTAAAGCTTGAATCTCCAAGAATATCTACACCCGCATTACAAAATGCAGAGATTGAGTGAAACGCGGAATAGAAGATTCCCTTCGCAACACCATACTCCGGAATAAACTGTAATGAATATCCGATTGCGCCAATTCCTTCTACAAGAAATGTTCCCCACAATACTCTTTCAATAAACCGGATCATTCCTTGAAGTGTGGACAGACCATAGGCTTCCTGAATGACAACTCGTTCTTTCATGTTTATTCTCTTTCCAACCAAAATTAAAAATGCAGTTGTACATGCAATGATTCCAAGTCCGCCAATCTGAATCAAAATAAGCAGGATCACTTTTCCTGCCACTGTAAACTGTGCAGCCGGCACAACTGTCACCAATCCTGTCACACAGACGCAGGTTACAGCCGTAAACAGTGCGTCGATATAACGAATTGGCTGATGATTTGAAAACGGAAGCCATAAAAGCAGACTTCCAAGAAGAATCACACCAAAAAATCCGATTGATATGATCCTCACTGTATTCCACTTTGCTCTTCGTGCTTTTCTCCTGTCTTCATCTATATAAAATCCATACATGCCTGTCTTTCCTCACTCTCACATGACAATTATTAAACATCATGTTACCACTCCATCTTATCATCCGCAAGTAAAAGCTGACAAAACGATAAAAACGAAGGATACGCCGCTCTGATTCATCTTCAGAACAGCGTATCCTTCGTTTGGCGGTTTATTTAAAATTATTATATAGTTTGAATCATTTTTAGTGATCTGTAGACTCGATTTCTCCATCAAATCCAGCATCCTTTATCATTTTCATTGTATCATCAATTCCCTGGCCTCCGGCTGTCAGATAACCTGATGCAAAAATAGAATCAACAACTTTGAAAAGTTCCGGTTCCATTCCCTTAAAGTAAACTTCCCTTCCTGCTGCACAGCGGATATCAGACTTCGGAATCATCAATCTCGCCAGACAAAGAACCTTCATACAATATTCAGGTGTCAGTTCAGAGATATCACGGTCTGCCAGTTTTGTTCCCGGAATTGGAAGAAGGAAATTGATTGGAACAGACTCCGGATTGATCTCACGAAGATCCATCAGCATATCAACGATATCTTCCTTACTCTCTCCCATACCAACAATTCCACCACTGCAGATCTCGAATCCAAGTCCCTGAAGCATCTTGATGTTATTCACACGCTGATCATAAGTATGTGTTGTACAAATCTCCGGATAGAAAGAACGGCTGCTGTTCAGATTATGGTTGATACGGTCCAGTCCGGCATCTTTCAGGATTCTTGCCTGTTTCTCTGTCAGGAAACCGATGGAGCAGCAGATCTGTGTGTCTTTCTTCTTCATCTCGCGGATACGGTCTGCAAGATCTTCAATCTCCTCGTCTGAGAATCCGATTCCACTTAATCCAATACAATGTCTTGCAAGATGTTTCTCATCTACCAGATCATTATCACCATAAAGCTTTTCATCTGATACTCTCTTATACTTCTCGATCTCTGCCTGAGAATCCTTGGACTGTGCACAGTAAGCACAGTTCTGTGTACAGTTTCCGCTACGAACATTTGTCAGAAGCTGAACGCTTACTTTCTTCCCTTTGTATTTTGTACGAAGTGCATAAGCACACTCCATCAGACTGTCCATCTCCTCTTCAGGAAGACTCAGCACTTCAACTGCCTCTTCTCTTGTAAGCGGACATTCTTCATCCCAGTTTTTCAGTAATGTATGAATTGATCTGTTTGACATGGTATATTTCCCTTTCTTCTGATTCTATAAGTATAACAATATCTCCAACGCGTTACTGTTCACACGATGTGCGACCAGCAACGCATCTTCTGCATTATTATTCTGTTGATCTTATTTACAACATATGAAAATAGTATATCCATGTCTTTTTAGAATGTCAACCCATTCTTTTGTTTGAGTTGACATTCTTATTGTTTCCACAAAAAAGAACTCCACCATTCACTGGCAGAGTCCTCTCTTTCCTCTTATACTTTAAATCTGTATCCCACACCCCAGATTGTCTCAATATACTGCGGATGTGAAGTATCATACTCAATCTTCTCACGGATCTTCTTAATATGTACTGTAACAGTTGCAATGTCTCCGATCGACTCCATATCCCAGATCTCACGGAAAAGCTCTTCCTTGCTGTACACATGATTCGGATGTCCTGCAAGGAAAGTTAAAAGGTCAAATTCTTTCGTTGTGAAAGACTTCTCTTCTCCATTCACCCAGACACGACGTGCTGTCTTGTCAATCTTCAATCCACGGATCTCGATCACTTCATTCTGCTCTACATTACTTCCGATCAGTCTCTCATATCTTGCAAGATGTGCTTTCACACGCGCTACAAGTTCACTTGGACTGAACGGTTTTGTCATATAATCATCTGCGCCAAGTCCAAGCCCACGGATCTTATCAATATCATCTTTCTTCGCTGAAACCATAATGATCGGTGTATTCTTCTGGCTGCGGATCTGACGACAGATCTCAAATCCATCTACTCCCGGAAGCATCAGATCCAGAATGATCAGATCAAATTCTCCTTCAAGTCCTTTCTTAAGTCCTATCTCACCATCATTCGCAACCTCGACTTCAAAACCACTCAGCTCCAAATAGTCTTTCTCAAGATCTGCAATGCTTTCCTCGTCTTCTACGATTAAAATACGTTTACTCATCTTCTACGGGTACCTCCTGATATTTTCTTATTACAAAATACATCGTGGTTCCAACGCCCTCTTCGCTGGTTGCCCAGATCTTTCCTCCGTGCTCTTCCACAATCTTCTTCACGATAGAAAGACCGATGCCGCTTCCTCCCTTGGAAGAATTCCTTGAAGCATCTGTCCGGTAGAAACGGTCAAAGATATTCGGCAGATCCTTTGCCGCAATGCCCTTTCCGTTATCTCCCAGTTCTACCTGAATAAAGTCTCCCACGTCCTTTACATCCATCGTAATCTTCACCTTTGGCTTATCTGTATATTTGATAGAATTTGATACGATGTTATTGATGACTCTTCGAAGCTGCTCCGGATCTACGATCACCTTGCTGTCCTCTTCCATAAAGTTCCTGTAAGTAAATTCAGCTCCCTTTGATTCCAGTTCTACACTTAAATCCTCCGCACAATCTGCAAAATATCCCTTCGCAGAGATTGTTGTGAAATTATACGGAATTCGATTCGTATCGATCTTTGAATAAAGCGTCAGTTCATTGATCAGAAGATTCATCTCATTAGCTTTATTATAAATGGTTCTGATGTATCTGTCCATCTTTTCCGGCGTATCTGCTACCCCATCCATGATTCCTTCCACATAACCTTTGATCGCTGTGATCGGAGTCTTCAGGTCATGTGAAATGTTACTGATGAGTTCCTTATTCTCTCTGTCAAATGCGACCTTCTCTTCCGCCTGTGCTTTCAGTCTGAGACGCATTTCTTCAAAGTCCTGACAGAGTTGTCCAATCTCGTCATTTGATTCTGCCTTGATCTCAAAGTCAAGATTACCCTCTTTGATATTGCGTGCAGCTCTCTGAAGTTTCTCCAGCGGGACCGATACCGATCTGTAGATCCACAAGATTAGAAATGCTGTCGTAAGGACAACTGCGATCAGATACAGCTGCTGTATCTCTGCCCCTCTTCCCGGAACAAATGCATGCATTGCGATCAGTGCAAATGTTACAGGAAAGATCATAACGACTACAAAAGCAATAATCAGTTTGGTACGTAATTTCATAGAAGCATCTCCTTTCCGTATTGAAAAAGGTGCCTGACACTTTATGACGGGTGTCAGGCACCTTCCGGTGCTTGTATCAGATATTTCTATCTTACAGATATTTCTTTAAATCGTCAACCTTGTCCAGCTTCTCCCATGGAAGATCCAGGTCGTTGCGTCCAAAATGTCCGTAAGCTGCTGTCTGTTTGTAGATCGGTCTTCTCAGATCCAGCATCTTGATGATTCCTGCCGGACGGAAATCAAAGTTCTCACGAAGGATCTCAACCAGTTTTGTATCAGAAAGTTTTCCTGTTCCGAATGTATCAACTGCGATAGATGTCGGCTGTGCAACACCGATTGCATAAGAAAGCTGAATCTCACATTTCTTAGCAAGTCCTGCTGCTACAACATTCTTTGCTGCATAACGTGCTGCATAAGCTGCAGAACGGTCTACCTTTGTACAGTCCTTTCCGGAGAAAGCACCGCCACCGTGACGAGCCATTCCACCGTAAGTGTCAACGATGATCTTACGTCCTGTCAGTCCGCTGTCTCCGTGTGGTCCACCGATTACAAAACGTCCTGTCGGATTTATGAAGAACTTAGTCTCTTCGTCTACGAGTTCTGCCGGAATAATCTCATCGAATACATATTTCTTAATATCTTCATGAATCTGCTCCTGAGTCACATCCGGGTCATGCTGTGTAGAAAGAACAACTGCATCCAGACGCTTTACAGAACCGTCTTCGTTGTACTCTACTGTAACCTGTGTCTTTCCATCCGGACGAAGGTAAGTAAGCGTTCCGTCTTTACGAACCTTTGTCAGCTGAAGAGCAAGCTTATGAGCCATTGCAACCGGGTATGGCATATATTCTTCTGTCTCGTCAGAAGCATAACCGAACATCATACCCTGGTCTCCTGCTCCGATCGCTTCGATGTCTTCATCTGACATCTTGTTCTCTTTCGCCTCAAGTGCCTTGTCTACTCCGAGTGCGATATCTGCTGACTGCTCATCCAGTGTTGTGATCACGCCACATGTATCAGCGTCAAATCCATATTTTCCTCTTGTATATCCGATCTCGCGAACTGTGTCACGAACGATCTTCTGGATATCTACATATGCCTGTGTTGTAATCTCTCCCATAACCATTACAAGACCTGTTGTACAGCATGTCTCACATGCTACACGGCTCATCGGGTCCTGTCTCATCAGCTCATCAAGAATTGCATCTGAGATCTGGTCACACATCTTATCCGGATGTCCCTCAGTTACTGATTCTGATGTAAATAAAATCTTTTCTCTTTCCATATCTGTTCTGCTCCTTTCCGATTGCTGTCCCCACAGCAATATCTCACTTTCTCTCGCTTGTGCTGTCTTCATTTGCTTACCTTGCCAATAATGAAAACAGCCCGCATCAAGCGGACTGTCAGTTTATCTTAACAATCCTCTTATTGTTCGAAATAACTCGCTCAGGTTGGCACCTTCCTATTACGAGGGGTTGCCGCAGCTTCTTAGATCCTTTGTATCTCCACTGCTCTGAATAAGAGAAAGTATCATTTATTTAATTTTGTTTCGTATCAGACTATACAACACCTTGTTGATTATGTCAATACCGTTTTCTGAAGTTGATAAAACTTTTATATTTCTATGATTCTGCATCAACATCTTTCAACTCAGTGATCACACCTGTATCATCAATTGTAATATTCGGTGAAATCTCCTGCAAGTGATCAAAAAGTGCTCTCTGGGATTCTGCATTATTCAGATACTGTGTCTGGCTGTCTTTCTGCTCACACGGCATGAAAGACATCTGTTTCAGTCCCTCTGATGTAATCTCAAGATTCAGAAGTCCTGTATATTTTGTCTCATCATTAAACCAGAAATCTCCTAGACTGTATACAATAGGTCCATCCTCTGTGTACTCAATTCCCTGAAGTACGTGCGGATGACCTCCGATCACGATATCTGCTCCTGACTTCAGGAATTCTTTTCCATGCTCTGTCTGCGTCGAATTGTACATATCCTCATCTTCTGTTCCCCAATGAACATATGCGATCAGATAATCACATTCTTTTGATGCATCAGCGATCACCTGATTATACTCTGTTGTGTCGTAAGATGCAAGAATACCTGTCGTTGAATCTGTTGCTTCCGGTGTAAATTTATACTGTTCTCCCTCGGAAGCTGCCACAAATCCGATCTTAATTCCATTGATAATATAATAAGTCGGCTGCTTTGCCTCATCCAGATTCGTTCCGCCTCCTACATGATTGATCTTCGCCTGATCCAACAGATCAATCGTATCATCCATCGCATCTGCACCATAATCATAAATGTGATTATTCGCAATTGAAACAATATCTGTCCCCATCTGTTCCAGCAACTTCATACGTTCCGGTTTTGCACGGAATACATAATACTTATCCTCCAGCGGGGTTCCACGGTCACTGACACAATATTCATGATTCAGGAAGAAAAGATCTGCTGCATTTGTCTGATCTAGAATTGTCTTGGAAATGCATTTTGACAAGTCATTTACCGTATCATAATAATCAAGAACATATCCGTCTTCCTCCAGACAGAGGTCTCCTGCTGCCGTAATCTGCACAGTTCCGTTCTCTGCTGCCTTCTTCTCATAGATATGATTCTTCGCAGCGGTAGCTTCATCCTTTAATTTTCCTTCGTATGTATCTGACAGAACATGCAAAGTTGCTCCAAAGGAATCATAAATATCCTGCGCTGTTATCTTTTTATTCTTCTGATAGACCAGAAATAAATCATCCATCTCTTCAGAATGGTTCTTTTCCAGCCATTTCGTAAATGCTGTAATATCCGATTTTTCCGCTGACATTCCATTATCCGTCAGGAAAGTGTTGTAGCAATCATTCAGCGATTCATTCATCTGTGCAATTTCCTGTTCCAGCTGTTTTTTCTGTTCTGCTGCCAATTTCTTTTTCTTAGCCACATTGACTGCAAAGGCTGCCAGCGCTATGATTATGCACAACAAAATACAGCCGGAAATCGTCATTCTTCGTCTGAGCTGTCTGATCCTCTTTTGTTTGATTTCTTCTCTCTGTCTTTTTCTCCGTTCTTCTGCCTGTTCAAATTCATTCATCGTTTGTTGCTCCTGCTGTTTTCTTATTGATATCCCGCTACTGTTTCATTCGGCCTGCCTGATCATCCATTACGCCATAGTTCCTGACACATAACTGAAAACAGGTATCAGAACTTTCGTTCCGACACCTGCATACGTTCTTACATCATATTTCTTCGGATTCTGTCTGTATCGGCTCGCTGCCGGCCGCAGCTTGTTGTAAACAGTAACCTCGGTTTAGCCAACTTTTAATTTGAATTTCTGAATCTCTTTTTCACTGGACACTTTCTCAATGATTCCACCCAGACTTCTGAGTTTCTCTTCAAAGCGTTCGTATCCTCTCTGGATATAAACAATATCATCTACGATCGTAATTCCTTCTGTTGCAAGTCCTGCGATGCAAAGCGCAGCTCCTGCACGAAGATCCGGCGCGCTGACTCTTGCTGCCGTAAATTTCTCAACACCCTCGATCGTTGCTGAATTACCTTCAACTTTGATATTCGCACCCATACGTGCCAGCTCATCTAAATATTTAAAACGATTCTCGAAGATACTTTCTGTGATCGTACTTGTTCCCTTCGCAAGTGCAAGCACAACCCCGATCTGTGGCTGCATATCTGTCGGATATCCCGGATATGGTAATGTTTTCACCTGTGTACTTGTCAGACGTCCCTTAGCCACTACGCGGACTGCATCATCAAATTCTTCTACTTCACATCCGATATCTACCAACTTGGAGATCGTTGCATCTAAATGCTTCGGAATCACATTGAGCACTGTCACATCTCCGCGTGTTGCCGCAGCGGCAAACATAAATGTTCCTGCTTCGATCTGATCCGGAATAATGGAGTACTCTGCCTTGTGCAGTGACTTCACTCCACGGATCTTGATCACGTCTGTTCCTGCACCACGGATATTTGCTCCCATGCTGTTCAGGAAGTTCGCTACATCTACAACGTGTGGCTCTTTCGCTACATTCTCCATGATCGTGAGACCGTCAGCCATAGCTGCTGCCATCATCACATTGATCGTCGCACCTACAGTTACAACATCAAAATAAAGATGTGTTCCCTTCAGCTCTTCCGCCTCTGCAACAATCTTACCATACTCAATGTCTACATCTGCTCCAAGTGCACGGAATCCTTTCAGATGCTGATCGATCGGTCTGCTTCCGATATTGCATCCTCCCGGAAGTGCTACTTCTGCTCTCTTGTATTTTCCAAGAAGTGCACCTAACAAATAATAAGACGCTCTGATCTTCTTGATGTAGTCATAATCAATACTGAAATCTCCGATTGTATTTCCATTGATCTTTACTGTATGTCTGTCAATTCTCTGTACCATTGCACCGATTCCCTCGATTGCCTCCAGCATGACATTAATGTCATTCACATCCGGAAGATTCTCAATCAAAACCGGTTCATCTGCCATGATTGCAGCTGCAAGAATTCCAAGTGCCGCATTCTTAGCTCCGCCGATTTCAACTTCCCCAACCAGCGGATTACCACCCTTAATAATATATTGCTCCATTTTGCACCTCAATTGTCCGATTCTGTATTACTTCCCACAGATCCTGTGTTCAGTAACGATTTATTCTTGTGTCTTTGTCTATACGAAAAGAACTATCTACCTTAATTACAATATAATCCATACATAACTATAACACAAAATCTTTCATTGTGGAATCCCCTTTTTCTATGACGGTAATATTCACGCTTTATTTTGAGAGTAATCCTCAATAACATTAAGTACATTTTCTATTGTTTCTTCAATCTGACAGCCTTCTTCACTGATTGTCACATCTGCATACTTCTCAAAAAGGACTTTTCGCTCGTCATACAGGTCTTTTAATGTCTGACCGTCCTTCAAAACAACTCCTCTTTTTTGAGGATTCCTGATTCTTCTCTTTATTGTCTGATAAGAAGCATGAAGATATACAACAATTCCGATTTCTTTGAAATGTTTCATTGCTTCCTCGCAATAGACAACACTTCCGCCCGGAGAAATAACCGCATTTTCTGCCTTTATATCACGATTTACCTGATTTTCGATTTTTAAAAACCCATCATCACCGACTTCTGCTATAATTTCACGCAGAAGCTTTCCTTCTTGTTCCTGAATCAGAAGATCTGAATCTATAAAACCTTTTCCAAGTCTTTTTGCTACTACAATACCAACTGTACTTTTTCCGACAGCCGGCATACCGATAAATATAAGATTACTTTTCATTTGTATCTGTTCCCTTCTTCTGAATCCGTTTCTTTCGTTGTAATCTGAATGATTATATCACAGATTTTCCTGGCAATGAACAATAACTGTAAATTTTTTGTTTCCTTTTTCTCTGTTCGCCCCTGCGTCGGTAGATTTCCTGATACAACAGGACTTCCGCCAGATTTCTTAACATCCGTTCTTCCCCGGCAAACATTTTCTCCTGTTTTTTTACATTTTCGCAAATTCTGTTGCACATGATGCGTAGCTGCAATTTATCCGGATAAACATCAAACATCACACTCCCCGTGTATTCCATCCTGTCACATTCCTCTTCGACATAAGGCAGTATTCTCTTTGGAAGATCCGGATATAGGCTTTTCATATACTCCAGGTCTGTCCTTTCCGCTTTCTCATCATATTCTGTCTGTATCGGATAGGCCATATAATAAGGCAATTTCTGGTACATGTTGCTCACTCCCACTGACAGTAACTATATAACTACTATATGATCTTCCTTACTCAACTGTTACTTTCACACAGACTCTTCATTTTACGATCTAAAGAAAAAGAAGTCCTGACTTTTCCGCCGGACTTCCTTGCCTGTAATTTCATTATTCACTTTCTCTTAAAATTCTGAGAATCTCCAGTCTAGTCTCCCCAACACCGATCACATCTTCTCTCTGAACCTCTGTCGGACGATCTACCAGGATTCCGTTCAGGTATGTTCCATTCTTGGAACCATCATCCATCAGATACAAACAGTCACCTCTCTGTATGATCACACAATGCTGCTTGGATACCCTTCCATCCTCATGCAATGGCAGATACTTCTCATAATTGTCATTTCTCTTCGCTCTTCCGATTCCCACTTCATCATAGAATATAAAGCTATATTTCTGCCATGTATCCAGATCTTCCAGGATAATCTTCCACTGTCTTCTCTTTTTAGAAGAACGCTTCGCTGAATCCACAGAACTGTTCTCCCCTGAACTGCGTCTCTTCTTTCCCTGCGGCTGATCCTCTTCCTCTTCTGGATCATATCCCTGATCTGCCTTGTAACGCTTTCCTTTCTTGGATTGCTTTCTCCGCTCTGCGTCCTGTGCCTTATTCTTTTTTACACTTATAAATGTACTGCAAAGAAGTGCGATACTTCCTAAAATCAGCAGTACCATAATCGCCCAATACCACATATGCATTATCACTCCTATCTGAATCTTAATCGTACTATATTTTTACGTTCTCGGCAAGCATAACATGTATCTTTTTGTCGAATTTTGTGATAAAATAAGTAGAAACCGAGAAAATAAGTGATTTTTAGAAGAGGTAATATCATGGAAAGAAATGAATTGTGCTGGTGCGGCAGCGGCAAAAAATATAAGAAATGCCATATGCCGATCGAAGAAAAGATAATGATGCATGCTGAACGTGGTGAGATTGTTCCGACACGTAAGATTTTAAAAACTCCATTCCAGATTGAAAAGATCAGAAAAAGTGCTGAGCTTAATACAGCGATCCTGGATGAAGTAGCAAGACAGATCCACATTGGAATGAGCACGCAGGAGATTGATGACATCGTATATCGTTTTACAAAAGAACACGGTGGTATCCCGGCTCCGCTTAATTATCAGGGATTCCCAAAGAGCGTGTGTACTTCTATTAACAACGAGATCTGCCATGGTATCCCGGATGAGAATATCATTCTGGAAGAGGGAGATATCATCAATGTTGATGTATCCACTATTCTTGACGGATATTTTTCTGATGCATCCCGTATGTTCAAGATGGGAAAAGTATCGGAACGTGCAGAGCGCATCGTCCGCGTCACAGAAGAGTGTGTGAAGCTTGGACTTGAGGCTGCGAAGCCTTGGGGACATTTAGGTGATATCGCAGATGCGATCAATACACATGCCCGTGCAAATGGATACTCTGTCGTAGAAGATATCGGTGGACATGGAGTCGGACTGGAATTCCATGAGGATCCTTTTGTCAGCTATGTGACACCAAAGGGAAGTGAGATGCTTCTCGTTCCAGGTATGATGTTCACAATCGAACCTATGATCAACGAAGGTAGTCCTGACTTCTTCGTAGACGAGGACAATGACTGGACTGTTTATACAATGGATGATGGTCTTTCTGCTCAGATTGAGTACATGGTCCTCATCACTGAGAATGGTGCAGAAGTTCTTACAAAATAATAATAGTAAAACCAGGGGATGAACAGATGTTAAAACTGCTCATCCCCTGGTTTTACTATTCTCGTATAATGCTCTTTCTTTATCTGCAAGATACCGTTTCATTTCTTACGGCATCAGTCTCAATGCTTCTGCCGGCTTTAATACGATTGCTGAATGAGATCCCATATTCAGGACAATCTCTCCATCTTGTACGATATACTCGTCATATTCTGTCGTATAACCGTTTTCATAAGAGTAGATCAGTCGTTTCATCCGTCCTTCCCTCTCTACACCCGCATACCATACCGGTACGGTCACTGTACGAAGTTCATCACTGTTATTCACAACAACGACAATCTGTTCATCCGCTTCAAATCTTCCATAGGCCAGCAGATTTTCATCCGAAGCCAATAGCTTGATAGAACCCTTTTTCAATGGCTTCTCTTCCTTGTGGATACGGATCACTTCTTTGTGGAATGCCTGAAGTTCTTTGTCTTCGTTCCCCCATGGGAAAGTTCTCCGGTTATCCGGATCGGTGAATCCACAAAGTCCTGCCTCATCACCATAATAAATCGTCGGCGCACCAATCCAGGTCATCTGCATAATAACCGCTTCTCGTAAGATTGCCTTATTCACATCCTTTTCGGCTGCTTCTGTTCCAAGCTGTGCCACACGTCCTGCCTTGTGGTTCGTACGTGTCAGGAAACGAGAATGGTCATGGTTGGAAAGTTCATTCATTGCCACCTGAAGAGATGGTGTCAGCATACTTGCCATAAAATGACGCATCGCTCCGACAAAGTTATCAGCATTTCCACACAGATCCTGACGATATTCATCACTATGCTTCTCCATACCAGTCAAAAACCAGGTCAGCGGTTCCATAAATGCGTCATAATTCATAACGCTGTCCCACTCATCTCCCTGGAGCCAGTCCTGCGGATCTCCATAATGCTCTGCTAATATAATTGCATCCGGATTCGCATCCTTAACTTCCTTTCGGAATCGCTTCCAGAAGATATGGTTGTATTCATTACTGAATCCAAGGTCCGCCGCAACATCAAGACGCCATCCGTCTACGTTATACGGCGGTGATACCCATTTTCTTCCGATATCCATAATGTACTGCTCAAGCTGTGGTGAATCCTCATAATCGAGCTTTGGCAGTGTATCATGTCCCCACCAGCCATCATATGTTCCGTTGTAAGGCCAGAGCTCGTTTCTCGCATCATGGAACAGGAAAAAGCTGTTATATGGACTTTCTTTACTTACATATGCTCCCTTCGGATAGTCCGGCTGCGGCTCATAGATACGTTCTCTGTCCATCCATTTATTAAAAGAACCACAATGATTGAATACACCATCCAGAATTACACGCATTCCACGCTTATGCATCTCTTCTACCAGTTTGATAAACAGCTGATTACTTGCCTCAAGGTTACGGATATCTCCTGTGCGTTGCTGATACTTTGTCGCATGGATATTATCCTTTGCACCTACCGGAAGTACTTCTCCGTCATCCACAACAATCTTTCCATAATGCGGATCTATGTAATCATAATCCTGAATATCATACTTATGATTCGATGGAGAAACAAACAACGGATTGAAGTAAATAACTTCAACTCCAAGATCCTGCAGATAATCCAGCTTATCTAAAACACCCTGTAAATCCCCGCCGTAAAAATTACGGATATCCATTGCTTCCGGTGCCTGATTCCAGTCCTTCACCTTGCGGCTCGGTGCCCCAATATAAATATATTCATTATCCTCTACATCATTTGTCGGATCTCCATTACAAAAACGATCAACGAAGATCTGGTACATCACAGCACCTTTCGCCCACTCGGGTGTCTTAAATCCCGGCGAAATAATAAAATCGTAATAGTTTTCTTTTTTTCCTGTTATTCCATACCTACTATAAAAACAGATCTCTGCTCCCTGCTTGATTTCAAAACAATATCTTAAGATATCCTCACCAAGCTGATACTCGATCTCGTAAAAGTCAAATTCACCATCCGTACGTGTCTTCCACATAGGATACTCCTGTTCTCCGATGTGCAGTTTCACTTCATCAACATCATTGTGTGCCGTACGAAATCGCAACACTACTTTTTCATTTATCTCAGGCTCTGCCGGACAGACATAATCACCTGTACCGTCACAAAACAGTGCTTCTCTATTCACCTGTTTAGCCTCCTTTAACTCAATTCTTAAAACTATCTAAAATAAGAACACCCCCGGCCAACACGGGATTGCCCGCCGGCAGAGGGTATCTTATCCTAAATACATATAATGACTACTATCCTTCAACCTCACTGTCTGCAAACAGTGCTTCGAATTCACTTCTTGTTATCTTTTCCTTCTCAAGAAGCAGTTGTGCACACTTCTCGAGTACCGGATGATACTCCTGAATAAGTGTACGCGCTTTCAAATAACACTCATCAATAATACGTTTCACTTCTTCATCAATCGTTCCGGCCACTTTTTCGCCATACCCTCTTGATGTATGACCGAAATCACGTCCAATGAATACTTCATCGCTGTCATTATCATAATTGATCAGTCCCAGTCTTTCAGACATACCGAACTTCGTGATCATTGATTTTGCAATTGCTGTTGCCTGCTTGATATCCTGGGAAGCTCCCGTTGTGATATCATCAAAAATCTCTTCTTCTGCAACACGTCCGCCAAGGGAAACTGTAATTTCCTGAAGCATATGTCCCTTTGTATTGAACATATCATCCTTCTCCGGAAGCGGCATCGTATATCCGCCGGCTCCACCTGTCGGAATGATAGATACACTGTAAACCGGTCCCACATCTGGAAGCAGATGGAACAAGATCGCGTGTCCGGCTTCATGATAAGCCGTGATCCTGCGTTCCTTCTCAGAAACGATACGGCTCTTCTTCTCCGGACCGATTCCGACCTTCACAAATGCATGACGGATATCAGACTGCTGAATGTACACCCGGTTCTCCTTCGCTGCCAGAATTGCAGCCTCATTGAGAAGATTCTCAAGATCTGCTCCTGAAAATCCTGCCGTTGTCTGGGCAATCTGCTTCAGATCCACATCATCTCCAAGCGGCTTATTTCTCGCATGAACTTTCAGAATCTCTTCTCTGCCGCCTACATCCGGACGTCCGACAATAACATCACGGTCAAATCTTCCCGGTCTTAAGATTGCAGGATCCAGAATATCCTTACGGTTTGTCGCTGCCATTACGATAATGCCTTCATTTACACCAAATCCATCCATCTCTACAAGGAGCTGGTTCAGGGTCTGCTCGCGCTCATCATGTCCACCTCCAAGACCGCTTCCACGGCGTCTTGCAACTGCATCGATCTCATCAATAAATATGATACATGGTGCGTTCTTTTTCGCATCCTGGAACAGATCACGGACACGGGAAGCACCCACGCCAACAAACATCTCAACAAAATCTGAACCCGAAATGCTGAAAAATGGTACTCCTGCCTCACCGGCCACAGCCTTTGCAAGAAGTGTCTTACCGGTTCCCGGAGGTCCTTCTAAAAGAACACCTTTCGGGATACGTGCTCCAACCTGGATGTATTTCTTCGGATCTTTCAGAAAATCTACGATTTCTTCCAGTTCTTCCTTCTCTTCTCTCAATCCTGCAACATCACGAAATGTAACCTTGATCTCATTCTTCGTGCTCATCTTTGCGCGGCTCTTTCCAAAGTTCATCGCCTTTGAATTCCCCCCGCCATTCTGACGGCTCATCAGGAAAAAGATCAGAAATACTCCACCAAGTGTGATCAGCATCGGAACTACAACTGTTGTCAACATGGAATCCTTCGGTACATCCGAAAGCCTGTACTCCACCTGATTCTCTGTCAGAAGCTTCTCTACCTGCTCAACATCTGACACATTCACTTTCCTTGTATTACCATCATCTTTCAATGTAACAGAGACAGTTCCTGTCGGAACTGCACTGTTCTGATTGATGTAGACATCAGAAACATTTTTTTCCTGTACTGCAGAGACAAAGGAGGTGTATGTCATCTCCTGCTGATGCATCTGAAGCTGGTTCGCCATCCACAGAACCACAACAAGGATCACAACAAAACTGATGATCGTTGCCCCACTCAGACCTCTGCTTTTTCTGTCATTATTCAATTTATTATTGCTTCCTTTCTATTCTGCGACTTCTACTACTCCGATGTATGGAAGATTTCTATACTTCTGTGCATAATCCAGTCCGTATCCAACTACGAACTCATCCGGAATCTCAAATCCTGTCCAGTCTACGTGCACATCTTTCACACGGCGGTCTGGTTTATCAAGTAATGTGCAAAGACGGAGACTTGCCGGCTTTCTCTGACGAAGTACGTCCATCAGATAATACAGTGTATTACCGGAATCAATGATATCCTCCACGATCAATACTTCCTTATTCTCAATAGACTCATCCAGATCTTTCGCAAGTCTTACAACACCACTGGATTTTGTTCCGTCTCCATAGCTTCCAACACACATAAAGTCCATAGATACCGGAACTGTAATTCTCTTTGCGAGTTCACACATAAAGAATACTCCACCTTTCAGAACACAGATCAGATGGATCTGCTTTCCTTCATACTCTTTACTGATCTTTTCTCCGAGTTCACGGATTCTTGCATCTACTTCTTCCTCTGTAATTAACACTTTAATCTTCTCAGCCATTGTTCTATTCCTCCATAATCTTTATCTTAAGAATCTTTTTCGTCTGGTCTCCCACCTGGTAGTACGAACTCATCCTTCTGCCCGGAATCCATACGATGTGGCTTCCCTCTGCGATCAGAAGCTGTCTGTCCCGTTCTTCTTGCGGAATCTTCTCATCAATAAAGTAACTCTTCAGCTTCTTTTTCTTTCCTTCCCCATCAATTGTAAAATAATCTCCGGGTCGTCTGTATCTCACACAGAGACTGCTTTTTATTATATCATAATCAAAGCATTTCGTGTAGCTTTTTTGTGGTATCTCTTTTGCTGAATTCTTCTCATTTTCACCGCTGATTGTACAGCAGATTTTCAAATTTGTTCCCGGGATCTGTGTTTCTCCCGGAATCTGAAGCTGTAGAACAAAATCACTCTCTTCTTTTCTTTTCTCTTTCTGATGTACAGATGTAACTTTTTTATCACCTTTTGCAAGCAGAACTCCCTCATACATTCTTTTGGCTGTAACACTATACGGAAGATCGATCTGACGTCCTGTCTGCCGTTCAAACAGTTGCAGTACCGCCAGGATGTGCCTGCTTTCAATATCTTTCTGTGCCCCTGCCACTTCACTTACTGATCTTTGGATCAGTAATTTCTTTATCACAGGATCAAGGTGTTTCATTTCCTCTGCCTTGAGAAATATTTCTTTCCTGCTTTGAAGTCCGTCTGTCTGTTTTGCACAGATATTCCATGCCTGATCTGTCTGTTTTTCCAGATATTCATAGATTTCTTCTGCCTGTTCACTGAGCTTCACAAAATGTTCTACCGTCCTTGTATTAACCTGTTCTTCTAATGTCGGAATTACATGATGACGAATCCGGTTCCTTGTGTATTCATCTTCCTGATTCGTTTCGTCAACACAATATCTGATGTCACACTCTTTCAACCACTGTTCAATCTCTTCCCTGGACAATTCCAGAAGTGGGCGGATCCATTTTCCATACACTGGTCTTATCCCACACAATCCGCGAAGCCCGGTTCCTCTTGCCATGTTAAGAAGCATTGTTTCTGCATTGTCATTACTATGGTGCGCTGTTGCAATCTTTGTCCCGCCCTGTTCTTTACAGAGTTGTTCAAATGCCTGCCTTCGCACATATCTGCCTGCTTCCTCCAATGATTCTTTCCGCTTTTTTGCAATTAATTCCACATTTTCATGAAATGCAAAAAAAGGAACCTGCATTTTATGACAAAGCATTTCCACATATGCCTCATCCTGTGCAGCCTCCTCCCCGCGCAGTTCATGATTCACATGGCAGACAAGCACCTGAAATCCCAGCTTTTCCTGCAATGAACAAAGTGCCATCAGCAGACATACAGAGTCTGCGCCACCCGATACACCTATGACAATCCTGTCCCCTTTTTCTATCATATGATATTGTCTGATATAGTTTTCAATCTTTTCTAATCTTTTATCCATCATACCTCAACTATACGTTAACGGTTACTTCTATGTCAATGACTACTTTCTGCATTTCCACAAAGCTGCAACCAAAACTGACATATCATCCTCCGGTTCTTTTCCTGTCCAGTTAAGTACCTGCTGTAAAATGTGTCTGGCCAGTTCCTTGGGGTTTCGTATTTCCGTTCCTTTTATGATTGTTTCAAGAAGGAAGTCCTGCTCTCCTACCGGAAGTGCATCCAGCACTCCATCTGTCAGCATGATTACATACGTTCCATCTGTCAACTGCCGTTTCACGGAATCTATTTCAAGTGAATTCATCACTCCGATTGGAAGGCTTGTCGATGTCAGATGCTCAATCTGATCCTTTCTTCGGATAAAAGTTGAGGATGCGCCTGCCTTGATCAATTCGCATTCCCCTGTATACAGATCAAACACTGTAAGGTCGATCGTAGAGTAATGGATTTCTTCTCTTCCGCAGACCAGTGTTGTATTGATCATCTGGATCGCAGTCTTTTCCGGAAATCCCGCTTCCAGAAGTTCTTCGAGAAGTTCTATCACAAGTGTGCTTTCCCGACAGGCAGCCTGCCCACATCCCATGCCATCTGACAATGCAACTCCCCTTTTACCACCCGGAAGATCCATCATCGTGAAACTGTCCCCTGAAATATTACTGCAGCCTTTTCCGATTCTTGCTATCCCGGACATTGTGTAATAGGATGGTCCTTCTCGGAAGACCACTGTTGTATAATCCGTTCCGATCAGCTGCGCTCCCTCTTTTCCCGGAATCAATCTTCTTCCTGTCAGATTACTCAGAGTCCCTGCCAGACTTTTTACCGGAATCTTTTCCGCTTTCCAGGTGCGCATCGTCAGATGCAATTCATATTTTCCCTCTCCATTCACAAGAAAATGCATGGAAAGTACACGTATTCCTTTTCTTTTTAATTGAGACAAGATCCGTTTCCCCAACCTTTCATCTGTAAATATGCTGTCTTCCAGATTTTTCGCCATATTTTGCAGCATATCTGCAAATAGATCAAGCTGGGCTGCACACCCTTCCCGGCTTCTTGCGATACGATTGATCCAGATCATATTTTGTCTTGCTTCGTGAAAACTGTCAAGCATCCCCCGATAAAACCGCGGAGCCATAATGCAGCGCTGCGTCAGTTTTCTTTTTGTCTCTGCATCCAGTTCATTTCCATACTGATCCACTGCTGCAAGAATCTCGTATCCCATCTGATACATCTGAATATAGTTTTCACCCCAGCACCAACTGTTTTTCTCACATTTTTCACACACTTCTTCTCTTACGCAGGCAAACATTTCATCAATCTCTTCTTCTGAAAATGTCTGCTTTTTTTCTTCTAATTTCAAAAATGTTTTCGCTAACTGTTTTAATGAAACTGCAAACTTATCAATCTGTTCCACATATAGACTACTATGTAATACCTGTCCATTTTCCATCTCCATCCCCCCCTCGTTACTCAAACTGTGAGAAACACGCTCCGCAAGTTTCTCAAGTTATCACGACAGTCTCCAAGGTCTCGTGCAGGCACGGACTTTGGCTCGTTGTTCGCGTAAAAAAAGAAAAACTCCAGGAGAACTTTCTCTCCCGGAGTTATCTTTCGTAAAATTCTGTATCCGTCTTTCACTGGCTTTGCAGATTCGGTTACTATTCACTTGATTGGTTTAAACACAATTTCATTCGGATCAACAAGATTCAGCTTATCTTCTGCGATCTCTTTCATGTAATCATCTGTCTGTACATACTGCTCGTATTCTTTGATCTCTTCTGCTCTTGCCTGCTCACTTTTAATCCGTGTCTTCAGTTCTGCTTCCTGCTGTTTATACGCTGTATTCTTTGCATGAAGCTTTACTGCATTCACTCCCAGCACACCGGAAAGAAGACACAATACTGACAAAATCATAAGAACGCTTCTTTTGTACGGACTCGGACGTCTCTGCTTTGTATGGCTGCGCCGTCCAGTCACTCTTTTTTTCTTTGCCATCTAAAATTCACCCTAAAATAATACACTCTTAACGTTACCGGGAAATCCATCCTGCCTTCACTGACGGAGTCTTCCCTATAAACTTCCCAATTATCAACATTCTATCTGTTTTTTCTAATAATTTCAAGGTTTTTCCTTGTTTTTTTGTGTATTTTTTCTCCAGACGCAATCAGTTTCTGAATAACGGCAACGCCAAATACAAGACCTAGTAGAAAATACCATCTGATACTACCATACATAGTTGCATATATCTGTGAGAAAATATATGCACTCATAAATATCCAGTAGAACAGATCCTCAATTCCTTTCACCAGATTATTATGTATTATCATTTTCCTTAAGAAAATCAGGATCTCGTACCCAGCCCGGACATTCACACCTGTGAGACAGGCACAGAAGAAAACAAGCAGTTCTTTTTTTATATTTAGCATCTTCTTTCTTCCTCACTTGAACATCTTTGTCCAAAAGCTTTCTTCCTGTTTCTTTGCCTGTGAAATATTAGAATATGAAACACTGTCTATTGTTCCCGACAAATCTACTTCTCCCTTTTCCACACTGAGGCGGTTCACATGCAAGTCTGTTCCTTTTACTAACAGCATTCCCTGCTCTGTTTCCAGAAGAATCTCATTCAGATCAAAAGACAATACATCCAGAACACCTGTCACCATACTTGTCTTCCGGTTATTAACCACCAGCTTATGAGCCTTTACAGTCTTTTGCTGTTCCTCCATCCGCTGCACCTCCCTCTTCTCTGGCATACTCCACAGTATATTACTGGAATCAGATAACAGTTCCCTGTACTTTTCTATATATATGTCAGAGCTTTTATACTTATTCCTGACAGATAAGGGTTTTATATATGTGCGTCCAAAGATGCTTTATCGTATAGCATACAGAAAGGCAGGGAATATCTCACTTTGTAAAATATTCCCTGCCTTTCTAAGATTACTGAAAACAATAACCATTGATCAACTTATACATTCCTGTTGTCTGACAGACTTTACAGGTATTTAAATAAGTCCTTTGCTTCTTCTTTTTTTGTTGTCTCCTGCAGTTCAAGAACCTCAACCTTAACGGTTCTCGTTCCAAACTGAATCTCGATCACATCTCCCGGCTTTACCTTCACAGATGCTTTCGCCGTCTTTCCATTCACCAGCACACGTCCTGCATCACAGGCTTCGTTTGCTACAGTTCTTCGCTTGATCAGACGGGAGACTTTTAAAAACTTATCCAGTCTCATATATTCTTCTACAAAATCCCCTGAACTAGTTGATAGCGTCCTTTAATGCTTTTCCAGCTTTGAATTTAGGAGCCTTGCAAGCTGCAATTGTCATAGTTTTTCCTGTCTGTGGGTTTCTTCCTTCTCTTGCTGCTCTCTCGCTGACTTCAAATGTACCAAATCCAACAAGCTGTACTTTATCTCCTGCTTTCAGCTGCTCTGTTACAACATCAACAAATGCCTTTAATGCTTTCTCGGAATCTTTCTTGGAAATCTCTGCCTTTTCAGCTACTGCTGCAATAAATTCTGTTTTGTTCATGGATTATGTCCTCCTTTATTGTACTCAAATACAATTCTATTCCTAGTTTTATTTATTCAGGTTACAAGTCTGCACGATAACTTGCCTCAAACCCTTATGTACTGTTATAACGGTTTCCCTGTTGTTTGTCAAGATAAATCCACATTTTCCGCGGTTTGCGGAGCTTTTTTTATTCGAAGACCTCTCTCAAAAATACTTCTTTCTCCTTCGTCTGCTCTACTGCTGTCTGCAGCTTCTCTACACTCTTTTCCGGAAGCCATGCTTTATTTGATCTGGAATAAGCACTTGCTGTCTTCCAGAACTTTTCCGGATAGGCCAGTCGAAGGCAAAGATACTCTCTTTCATCTGGTTTTAATTGCCGTACGCTTTCATATGCTTCTAATATATTTTGTCCTGTTTTTTGTTTCCAATGGTATTTTTCCATTACTTTTCTCAAAAGGTAATATAGATCATCTACTTGTATTCCGATTCTCATCCGCTCAAAGTTTGTTATCACCTCATTTTCCGGAAGGATCATGACATTATGATAATTATAATCTCCATGAAGCATTTTCCTTTCCCGTATACTTCTTTCATATAGATTCCGACAACCAGACCGTTCTATCTGCTCTGTCACCTTTTCTGCCTGCCATGCAATTTCTTCATAATGCTTCAGATAATAGGATTCGAATTCATTTTTTGCAACCCGTTTTCTGATAAATGACCGCACTTTTTTCATTTCCCTGTTACGACGTTTCATTTCTTCCAATGGATTTTTACTTAACAATGGTGACAACTTTGTCCAGTCAATTTTCTTTTCTTCACAAACTGACTGCGGTGTATTCTGTGGGATTTCCTGCACCTCTTCTTTCTGGAATTTCTGAAATATTTCTTTCTCCTGCAAGTCCGGCTCATACCACTGAAATCCCAGATGAAGCTCTCCCAGTTTTCTTGCTGCCCGGAAAATATCTTCCTCTCTCTTCAGATTGCACTCTTCCCCCGGATACCATTTTTTCATCAAATATCTTGTTCCATCTCTGGAATTCTGAACCAGATTCCCTTCTTTACTGAACACAGGTGTATCCACCAGATATCCCTGCTTTTCTAATCGGTTTAAAATAAGATACAATAAAGGGACGCGCCTCTCCGAGATCTTTGTCTCTTTCAGAAGCATCGTCCCTTCTTTTGTATCGCAATAAAATGCACCTCTGATCCGCCGGGTGCTATTCACTTCAAGTTCGTACTTTTCCAGTACTTCCATCTCATATTCTCTCATGGCTGCCCCCTGTCCCATTGACCTGGATTGTTATTCTTTTCCAGTTACCAGACTTTTTACTGTCGGTTTTAACAGCAACCGACAACGATTTCTTTCTAATGTATGAAAGGGACAACCTGAGTATTCTCTTTTTCTTCCGGCATTTCCTACTTTTCTTTTTCCATTTTTTCTTTCACGTACTTACAGAGATTCTCTTTCGTATTCCGTTCCGGATCATCCAGCACATATTCCAGCAGTTCACTGAGCATTGCACCGAGTTCGCGTCCCGGCTTCATCCCCAGTTCCATCAATTCTCTTCCACTCACTGCAAGCTGTCGAAGAGTCACGCACTGATTCTCCATCAGGATCTGTTTGTAAAGATTTCTTATCTCTACGATATTTTCAATCTTTTCCCTTCTCATGTAAGTGCTTTGTGATTTTGCATCTGCAAGACGCACTGCGAGATAGTATGGGAATAATTCGACACCAATCCGATTCATTGCACGACGTACATTCGCCGGTGTTGCTTCCATCCGGTAATCATGATAGCAGACCAGCTTCGTTACAATGCGAATCGTCTCATTGTCAAATTTTAACCGCTTCAAAACTGTACGGGCAATTTTCTCGCTTTCCAGAGCATGTCCTTTGAAATGATCGTTTCCTTTCTCATCTGTTGTCTTCATTGCCGGTTTTCCCATATCATGGAACAACATTGTAAGACGAAGGTATTTATCTCTCTTCACATGCTTCAATGTACGAAGTGTATGCTCTGCCACATCGTACTTATGATGTATTGTATTCTGTTTTACTCCTACCATGGCATCCCATTCTGGAAGAACCACCTTTGTAATTCCAAGTTCACAGGCATCCTGAATGCGTTCCGGATGTGGAGACGTCAGAAGTTTCACAAGCTCTGTCTGAATACGTTCTGCACTGATATTCTTAAGGTTTGGTGCAAGCTCCTTCACTGCTTTGGCAGTATCAGGTTCAATCGGGAAATCCAGCTGTGCTGAGAAGCGTACCGCACGAAGGATACGAAGTGCATCTTCTGAAAATCTTTCCCTCGGATCTCCAACGCAACGGATCAGATGATGATTCAAATCCTGCATTCCACCAAACACATCTACCAGCCGGACATCATCATTATATGCCATCGCATTGATCGTAAAATCTCTTCTGCGAAGATCTTCTTCCAGACAATTGGTAAAGCGGACTTCCTTCGGATGACGGCTATCCTCATAAGCACCGTCAATTCTGTAAGTCGTCACCTCATAACTGTCTTTGCCAATCATTACTGTAACTGTTCCGTGTTCTATTCCTGTATCAACCGTCCGGCGAAATATTTCCTTGATTGCTTCTGGTTTTGCCGACGTTGTGATATCCCAGTCCTGCGGTTTTCTCGCCAAAATAGAATCTCTCACGCAGCCACCTACTGCAAATGCATCATATCCTGCAAGTTGCAGATTATTAATGATAAATAATACCTTCTTTGGTAATTCTATCTTCATTTACTACTTCCTTCCTATATTAGTAAAAGTTACCTTTTTCTCTCTATCAACAGATTAATATTATAACTGTTCTTTCTTGTTGTCTCAACTATTTTAGCACAGTTTTTCTTCTTTTATCAGCATAAAATCAAAAGGATTTCCATGAAATAGAAAACAGGCAAACTCTCTTCTATTGAAAGTTTGCCTGCTCATAATAAAGTTCTCTACTCCATCTCTCTTAAAAATGTGCTGAATCTCACTCCGTCCTCTGCCGCATCTGCCAGATTCACACAGCTGTTTCCGATTCTCTCCACGTTATGTAGAATCTCATTAAATGCAGCCGTAAGTCCTGCCTTACATTTTCCTTTGTGTACACGTTTAATATGTCCTTTTCTGATATCTCCATCCATCTTGCGGATCTTTTCTTTCATCTTGACAAGATTTTCAGCCTCATTTGCCTCTTCGTTATTAACCATTTTCATGACCATGTTGTACATTTCACTGACAAGTTCCATGCTCTTCTGTATATCCTTTGATGCTTCTTGTGAGAACTGTACTCTTTCTTCTTTTGCACTCTTCTTGTCCTTTTTCACAAGCTTTTCTGTCTGCATGGAAACAGCGACATTTTTCGTAAGTTCACTGATTCTGTCAATATCGATCAATACATACTGAAGCTCTGCTGCTCTCGCCGCCTGCTGCTCTGTCATAACTCCGGCGGCTGCCATCTCAGCCAGATAATCTGTGATCTTTCCTGTAAGTTCAGCTGTCACTTCTCTGCTCTTTACAAATTCTTCAACAGAAGCACCATCTCCACTATCAATCTTTTCTGCTGCCTTTTTCAGTGTCACGCCTACCTGCTCTCCGCAATTCATCAATTCTCTTACTGCAAGCTGTAATGCAACTGTAGGCTGACTGATCAGTTTGTTATCAAGAAATTTTGGCTGCACTGCATTGACTTCTTTCACTTCTCCGTCCGGGATCAGACACATTACGATTTTCACCATAACTCCAACAAGCGGTACCCAGATCAGCGTCATCACAAGGTTGAAAAATGTATGCGTATTCGCAATCTGTCTTGAAATCACTTCAATCTCCGGTCCCTTAGGGGAAATATACTGGATAAACGCTGCCAGTGGTTTTACGAACCAGATAAACAGGAAGCATCCTGAAATATTAAAGATACAGTGTGCAAGTGCTGTTCTCTTCGCATCCTTTGGCTGACCGATACTTGCCAGAAGCGCTGTGATCGTTGTTCCGATATTATCACCAAAAAGAATCGGGATCGCACCTGCCAGACCGATGATGCTTGTCACTCCATCCGCTCCAGGCTGAGCTGCGAAGTTCTGAAGTACTGCGATCGTTGCACTTGAACTCTGTACAACAACAGTCATTAATGCACCTACGGCAACTCCAAGAATCGGAATATCCGCCACTTTGCCAATCAGCTCTGTGAAAACAGGGCTGGATGCCAGCGGCTTCATAACTGTTCCCATTGTCTCAATTCCAAGAAACAGTAAACCAAATGCAAAAATAGTCATTCCGACATTTTTCACACGTTCTGATTTCGAAATAAAATATACGATAAATCCAATAAAAATGATTGCAAAAATGTAGTCACTCAACTTAAATGCAATCAACTGTGCTGTCATTGTTGTACCGATATTGGCACCAAAAATAATAGAAATTGCCTGTGGCAGTGTCATCAGTCCTGCACTTACAAAACCAATCGCCATAACCGTCGTTGCACTTGAACTTTGCAGTACGGCTGTAACAAGCATTCCCGCAAGTGCTCCCATTACAGGATTTCTCGTTAAAAGTGACAGGATTTTCTTCATTTTTTCTCCTGCCGCTTTCTGAAGACATTCACTCATCATGTTCATTCCATAGATAAAAACCGCCAGGCCACCAAGCAGCCCGAAAACAATCTGTATGTTTTCCTTCATTTTTCTTCCTCCAGATCCTCTCTCATGTCTGTTTTCAATTACAAATCACTGTCTTGCATCTGTTTTGCAAACGCAGTGTTTTTTTCTTCTTTACATATCCGAGATTATCATGGATTTATAAAAAACTCTGTGAAGTTATGTTAAATCTATGTTAAATAGCGAAAATTTTATTAAAGTTCTATTTAATTTAATGGATGAAATGTTAAATTTTCTATTTGGCATGAAAGGTTATTCACATAACAGGCAGAAAAAAAGAGTGTTATCCACACATTTTGCTTTCCATGTGTGAATAACACTCTGAAATTTCTTTACATTATTACAGTTCGCAGTTGTTTACTGTTCTTGGGAATGGAATGACGTCACGGATATTGGACATTCCTGTCAGATACATTACGCATCTCTCGAATCCAAGTCCGAATCCTGCATGTCTTGTAGAACCATATTTTCTCAGATCCAGGTAGAATCCATAATCCTCTTCCTTAAGTCCAAGTTCTTTCATTCTTCCAAGAAGCTTGTCATAATCATCCTCTCTCTGGCTTCCTCCGATGATCTCTCCGATTCCCGGTACAAGACAGTCTACAGCTGCTACTGTCTTACCATCTTCGTTCATCTTCATATAAAAGGCTTTGATCTCCTTCGGATAATCTGTTACAAATACAGGACGTTTGTATACCTGCTCTGTCAGATAGCGCTCATGCTCTGTCTGAAGGTCGCATCCCCAGGATACTTTATAATCAAACTTATCATTATTTTTCTCAAGGATCTCTACTGCTTCTGTGTATGTTACACGTGCAAAGTCAGAGTTCACTACATTATGAAGTCTGTCAAGAAGTCCTTTATCAACGAAAGAGTTGAAGAAGTTCATCTCTTCCGGTGCATTCTCAAGTACGTAGTTGATCACATACTTCAACATAGCCTCAGCCAGTTCCATATCATCCTCAAGATCTGCAAATGCGATCTCCGGCTCGATCATCCAAAACTCTGCCGCATGTCTTGTTGTATTAGAGTTCTCTGCTCGGAATGTCGGTCCAAATGTATAAATATTACGGAATGCCTGTGCATAAGTCTCGCCGTTAAGCTGCCCGCTTACTGTAAGGCTTGTCTCTTTCCCAAAGAAATCCTGTGTATAATCTACAGTTCCATCCTCATTCTTCGGAACATTGTCCATATCCAGTGTTGTAACACGGAACATCTCTCCTGCACCCTCACAGTCACTTCCTGTGATCAGCGGAGTGTGTACATATACAAATCCTCTGTCCTGGAAGAACTGGTGAATCGCATATGCTGCCAAAGAACGAACTCTGAATACCGCCTGAAATGTATTTGTTCTCGGACGAAGATGAGAAATTGTTCTAAGATACTCAAAGCTGTGACGCTTCTTCTGCAGTGGATAATCCGGTGCAGATGCTCCTTCGATCACAACCTCTTCTGCCTGAATCTCAAATGGCTGTTTAGCCTGTGGTGTTGCTACCAGTGTACCCTTAACAATGATTGCTGCTCCTACATTCAGTTTGGAAACCTCAGCGAAGTTCTCCATCTTATCATGATATACAATCTGTAATGTATCAAAATAAGATCCATCATTCAATACGATAAATCCGAATGTCTTAGAATCTCGAATGCTTCGGATCCATCCCCCAACTGTTACCTCTTTGTCCAGATATTCTTCTCTGTTCTTAAATAACTCACGAATTGTTGTCAGTTCCATACCATTTACTCCTTAAATAATTCTTCTATCTTTTTCTATTATCAGAATCTTCAAACAGATGCCTCCCGGCAGTCTTAACAGTTATTATAACACTCCAGGAGTGCAGAGTAAATAAGAAACAGCGATTCTTTCTCCGCTTTCGCCTCCTGCATCTCTGCCTCCAGCGATTCTTTCTCCGCTTTCGCCTCCTGCATCTCTGCTTTCAGTGTTTCCCTTTCCTGCTTTATTGCTTTTACTTTTTCCCTTTCCTCTCCAAGTGCCTCGTCCAACTCATCAATCATTAGTTTTACTGTATTACGATCCAATATTTCCAGTTCTTTTGAAAACATCCCCATCATCCTTTCGCTGTTCCGGCAGATGTTATAGATTTCTTCATAAATGTCTCTGAATTCAGAATTTTGTTCCAATAATTTTATAATCATATCGGGATCATCCTCTTTAAGAAATACGAGCCATTCTTCTAATCTACCGTCTATTTTTCTGCCTTCATTGTGAATGATGTTATCAAAAATGTCAAGGCAAATAAACGTGTACTCCTGCAAAAGATTCAGTTCTATTCCTGAATCACTTTGTTGCTGAAACCGATGAATATAAATGTCCTTTGAAAAACTTTTGAAAACACTATTACTTTTTTCAAATAGAACTATCGTATATACCTTTTTTATGTCTCGATAATGAAATTTTTTTCCTAATTCTCTTCTTACTCTTTTATATTGTCTTAATAACATATCAGCTGAATAACATGCGCTACGCTCCCCTGGAAAAAGATATCCGATTTTTTGCACTTCGACATTTGCAATACTTCCATCTTCAAATTGTACAACTATATCCATTACAAGCAATGAACTTTCAGCTGCAATTCTTGCCGATTCATTTGGCAATACTTTTAGAATTTTCACTGTCCTTCCGAGAACTGTTGAGAGAAAATCATTTAATCGTTCTGGTCGCGTATCCGGATTCATGACTGCCTTAAAGAATGTATCATAAAGTACCTTTACTCCCTTTACACCTGTACAAATATCAAGATATTCTTCTTGATTCTCTTCTTCCCAGCTTTCAAATTGACTCCATAATTCATCGTTATCACGCAATTCATTTAAAATTTCTTTTCTTGTTCTGATTATAGGAAAATAGCGTTGAAGTTTATTTTTCATATAGTGTTTCTCCTTCTGTTTTTTACTCCCGGCCAGAAGTAGATATAGAATAATTTGATGCACTTGAAATTTCAATGTGTTTTTTGTTCGTAACTCATCTTTTTTGTTGATAAAATGAGGATATCTTTTTTCTACACGAAACAATATTTTTCTAAAATTTTCCAGGTGAATAACTTTATAAACATATTTTGCATAATTACTATTGCTTACGGATGCTTATAAACCATACAAATAACTGTCCTAAAGCAATAAAAATCCCGAATTTTGTATCTATATATAAACATACCTTTCCACTCTTGAAATCCAATATTTTCTAGTATAAAATATTCTCGTTAAATTCTTGACGAATAGCAATATAACAACGGCAGTTCTCTTACTGTGTTACCATTCAAAGCAAGAGGACTGCCGAATTACAAAAGAATAAGGAGTTATATCATGGACAATCATTTTAACACTCCCGCAGAAGTCATTGATCTTAGTATCAAGGCCTGCGAGAACAAAACCCGTCTTCCCCTTGGAAAAATGATTCTGCTCGGCATCATGGCCGGCGCGTTTATCGCTTTCGGCGGTGCTACAAGCAGCACGGCAGCACACGCAGTAGAAAATGTTGGCGTAGCAAGAGCTCTTGCCGGATGTATCTTCCCTGTCGGACTGATGCTCATCGTATTTCTCGGCGGTGAACTTTTCACTGGAAACTGCCTGATCATCATGGATGTATTTGACAAGCGTGTCACATGGGGCGGATTATTCCGAGATCTTTTCATCGTATTTTTCAGTAACCTGATCGGTGCTCTTTGCGTGGATCTGCTCATTGTATACAGTGGAAACCTAAACTACTCAGGTGGGCTTCTTGGTGCTTATACAATCAAAGTTGCTGTTGGAAAGATCGCAATTTCACCACTGCAGGGAATCACTTCCGGAATCTTATGTAACATCCTGGTATGTCTTGCAGTACTGATGGCTACTTCCTCAAGAGATATTGCCGGTAAGGTATGGGCAATTTTCTTCCCGATCTGTGCCTTCGTAGTCGGCGGATTCGAACACTGCGTTGCCAATATGTTCTATATCCCGGCTGGTATCCTTGCTTCACTTAATCCGGCTTACGTTGCGAAAGCAGAAGAAGCTTACGGAATTACAGCTGAACAGATTGCGACACTGACACCACTTCACAGCCTTGCAAACTTTATTCCGGTTACACTTGGAAATATGCTCGGTGGTATGATCTTTGTCGGACTTCCGCTGTATTTGATTTATAAGAAGAACTGGGAAAATAAATAGGGACTGTTTTAAAGAAAAACTCATGTGAATCTCTTCTAACGAACTCACATGAGTTTTTTCTATCTCTGAGATTGTTGGCGTAGGTACTCAAAAAAAGAACCTGAAACAAATCAGTTTCAGGTTCTTCAGAGGCGCAGACCGGATTTGAACCGGTGAATCAGGGTGTTGCAGACCCACGCCTTACCGCTTGGCTACTGCGCCGTATTTATTTAACTATTAAAGTATAGCAAAATACACGCAGTACGTCAATGGTGTTTTCTTTGATTTTTAACTTCTTTTATTATTCAACTTCTACAGGAATGAATGAAAATGTTGTCACATCAAACAATCCCATATCTGTCAGCTTAACCTCCGGAATTACTGCAAGTGACATAAAGCACAGTGTCATTACCGGCTCCACATCTCCACAGATTCCAAGTTCTTCGTATGCTTTTTCATGAATGTCTGTTAATTTCTGATCTACCCATTCTCCGCTCTGATCACTCATCAGTCCGGCAATCGGCATTGGCATGCTCTCAATCACTTTGCCTTCCTTTACAAGAACGATTCCACCTTCCTGCTCAACCAAACTGTTTACGGCAAATTCCATCTCGTCATCATTCACTCCAACAACAATAATGTTATGAGAGTCGTGTGCCACTGAAAGTGCTACAGCTCCTTCTTTGATTCCGTATCCTTTCAAGAATCCGCAAGCTACATTTCCTGTCCCCTGATGACGCTCAACAACAGCTACTTTCACAAGATCAACCTCTGGATTTCTCACAAACTCTCCATTCGCATCCAGTTCAATCTCTGCTATATCTTTCGCTGTTACAACTCCACCCGGGAGAATCTGAATCACATTCACTTTATTGGATTTCAGATGCATTTTAAATTTCTCTTTTGAAAAATCTTTTACGATCACACTGCCTTTAACAGATGCAATATCACATTTCTTAATCTCCGGCAGATACTTTCCTTCTTCTGCTACCAGCTCACCTTCTACAAACACGCGGTTTACATGGAAATCTTTCAGATCATCCAAAAGTACTACATCTCCGCGATAGCCCGGTGCTATTGCTCCTCTGTCCTTCAGGTCAAAGCATTCTGCTGCGTTAAGTGTTGCCATACGGATTGCTGTCACAGGATCAAGACCTTCCTCCACACAAATGCGCAGATGATTATCGAGATGTCCTTCATGAAGAATTGTCTTCGGCTGACGGTCATCAGAGCAGAGCAGACATCTTCTACTGTTATCCGCTGTCACACCTTTGATCAGTGTGCGAAGATTGTGACATGCAGATCCCTGACGGAGCAGAATATACATTCCTCGCTCCAAACGATCATTCATTTCTTCTACTGTAGAACATTCATGATCTGCCGCAATTCTTGCTGACGCATATGCATTCAGTTCTTTTCCTGTAATTCCAGGTCCATGTCCATCAATAAACTTACCTTCCTGCTTTGCTACAACAATCTTATCAAGATCACTTTCTGCCGCATTGATCACACCTGGGAAATTCATAAACTCTCCAAGTCCGGCAATTCCTTCTCTTGTAATTGGCTCTTTCATAGCCTCTGCGTCGATCACCGCACCTGCGTGCTCGAACGGTGTAGCCGGTACGCAAGATGGAAGTTCATACTTCACATCAAGCACTGTATTCTCAGCTGCTCTCATCATATAGTCAAGGCCGGCGATTCCACATACATTTACAATCTCGTGCGGGTCTGCCATAATGGTTGTTCCGCCGTGTGGAACTAACATGCGTCCAATCTCTTCAGGACTTACATAAGAAGATTCAATATGGATGTGACTGTCGATAAATCCAGGTGCCGCATATCTTCCTTCTGCATCAATGACTTTCTTACCTTCATACGCGCCGATACCTGCAATCTGATTACCTGAAAATGCAATGTCACCTTCCTGGATTTTTCCAGAAAATACATTTACAATCTTACAGTTTTTGATCACCAGATCTGCCGGAACTCGTCCTGCTGCCGTGTCAATAAGTTTCTTTAGTTCTTCCTTCATTGTTGCTACATCTTTCATATCAAAAATCCCCCTCTTTATTTGTAACTGTTCAGAGCCAAGCAAAATTTCATAAAACAGGTGTAAAATGCTTGCATTTTTAAGACTGTTTTTGAGATTTTATTTGGCGGATACACCACACCGACGAAATGCGTAGCATTTTGGAGGTTGACTCTGAACAGTTACCTTTATTTTTCATCTGAATCCTCTTTGCCTTTAAATGGAATCACTTCGCATTCATTTGAAGCTTCTTCGTCTTCGTCTGAATCTTCTTCGTCATCTTCTTCCTCAAGAAAGCTTTTGATTTTAGATAAACAAATTTTGATTTTCCTAAACGGAATTTCACTCTTTACGTCTGTTTCATCTTTCTCTGCATCCGGCACAAAATTCTCTGACGACTGTTCCTCTGTGTCCTCTGTGTCCTCTGTAATCACAGGCATCGCGATTGTCTCACCCAAAGTTTCGGACTCTTCTGAGCTATCTCTGTTTTCGGTCACTGACTCTGTTTCAGTCGCCGCACTTATTTCTGTAACTCCTTCTGTCTCAGCCGTTTCATTTATTTCAGATGTTACTTCTGTCTCAGCTTCTTCTGTAGTTGCATCTGTCTCAACTGCTCCTTCTGCTTCTGTAGTCAGATCTGCATCCGTCTCCTCTTCTGTTATGTCCGTTCCAGCAATTCCTTCTAACAGCGCATCAACCGTCTTCTCTTCCTCAGTCACTTCTTCCGCTTCAGGCTCCGGCTTCGGTTCACACGGCATCCCCACTGTAAAGCAGCTTCCGGATCCCAGAATACTTTCTGCATCTACCCAGCCATCGTGTACTTCAGCAATCCATTTTACAACAGAAAGTCCCAGTCCAAAATGACCTTCTCCGGCACCTAAAGGATCTCCTCTGAAAAACCGATCCCATACGTGTGGCAGATCCGTCTCCGAAATTCCAATTCCCGCATCTGCAATCTTACAGGTAAACTCACTGCCTTTGCTTTCAACAACAACTTTGATCAGTCCAATCTCTCGACTATAATCAATGGAATTCTCCAGCAGATTTAACAGCATCTTCCGATAACAATTCTCATCCACTTCTGCGTAAATCTCCGGTTCAATCTCATATTCTATCTGCACCGGTTCATCTGCTTCCTGAAGTCTGCTGATCTGACCTTCTATAATTCCTGTTGTCAGTTCACTGATATTCATGCGTTTTTTATAAGCTGGCTGACATCCCTGATCCGCCTTTGCAAAAAATGAGACTTCCTGAATAAAATCTGAAAGAATCTGTGCCTTCTTCTGCACTAATTCAATCTGCCAACGCTGACGCTGGGACAGTCGCCAGTCGCCAAGACACCATGCGCTTCTTGTAAGAATCACACTGACCGGCATCCACATCTCCTGTACAACATTTTCTGCAAAATGTCCCTCTTCGCGCACATCCTCAAGTAATTCATTCAATGTCAGCTGCAGTCTCTCAAATTCCGCATCAGATTCTTCCAGTTCCAACTGTCTGGAGAAATCTTTTGTTCTACAGATTTCCGCCGCTGACTCTGCTAGATCTGCAGTCCGTTTCAGAACCTCTCTTACCAGAAAGTATCCAATTGCAAGCGATGCGATGAAAACGATTGGAAGTATCACCTTCGCCATTGCTTTTGCTGTCTGCGCATCTGTTCCACTTATCATTGTAGCAAAAAACAACGCAATGCCTGTTGCCACAAATATGCATCCTGTATATTTTAGTGTTAATTTTATTTTCAAAGATATTTTTTTCATTCGTACTCCTCCAATGGAATCTCTGACATTCCAAATTAGATTATAGCACATTTTAAGACAGTATGTTGTGAAATTCTTCTTAAATAAAAAGTTTTTTATTATGCTTTTCCGCCTTGTATTTCTCTCTGATTTGCCCTATTCTAAAAAGTAAATATATCAGCAAAAAAAGATTTTTAAAACAATTTGAAAGAAGGAAATATCTATGAACAATTCAGTTTCTCAAGAACTATTAAAATTTCTTCAAAAGAGTCCCACAGCGTTTCATGCAGTTCAACAGATGAAATCAGAGCTTCTTGCAGTTGATTTTACTGAACTAAAGGAAAATCAGCGTTGGAATATAGAATACGGCAAACACTATTTTGTTACACGAAATGACTCTTCCCTGATTGCGTTTACAATTCCGGAAAATGGTATTGACAAGATGCACATTCTGACAAGTCATAGTGATTCTCCGACCTTTAAGATCAAAGAGAATCCGGAGATCGAAGTAGAAAAACATTATGTGAAATTAAATGTAGAAAAATATGGTGGTATGCTCTGTGCACCCTGGTTTGACCGTCCGCTCTCTGTTGCCGGACGCGTTATAATAAAAGATAAGACAAACGGACAATTCACGAGCAAACTCGTCAATATTGACCGGGACCTTGTTATGATCCCGAATCTCGCGATTCACATGAACCGTGAGATCAATAGCGGTTACAACTACAACGTCCAGAAAGATCTTCTCCCACTTTATGGCTGTGGTTCTCCTAAAGGAACTTTTATGGAACAGATTGCTGAAGCTGCCGGGGTAGAAAAAGAGGAAATCCTTGGGCATGATCTATTCCTTTATAACCGACAGGAAGGTTCCATCTGGGGGGCTTCTGAAGAATTCATTTCCAGCGGCAGACTTGATGACCTGCAGTGTGCCTTCGCATCACTTCAAGGTTTTCTTTCCGGTGAGAAAAAAGACTGTATGGCTGTACACTGTGTTCTGGATAATGAAGAAGTTGGAAGCGGTACGAAACAGGGCGCCGCATCCACATTCCTTTTTGACACACTGATCCGTGTTCACGAAGCACTTGGATATGATGGAGAAGATTATCGTGTTCATCTTGCAGACAGCTTTATGATCTCTGCGGATAATGCTCATGCGGTTCATCCAAACTATACAGAGAAAGCAGATCCGACAAACCGCCCTTACCTGAACGAAGGAATCGTGTTGAAATTCAATGCAAACCAGAAGTACTGTACGGACGCCGTATCTGCTGCCATGTTCCGTGACCTATGTAAGCGGGCAGATGTTCCGGTTCAGACATTTACAAACCGTTCTGATATGGCCGGTGGCTCTACCCTTGGAAATATTTCCAACACTCAGGTTGCGCTCAATACCGTTGACATCGGACTTCCGCAGTTGGCAATGCATTCCCCTTATGAAACTGCAGGTGTGAAAGATACTGAGTATCTGGTACGAGCTGCAAAAGAATTCTTCTGCTAGTAAAAGAAGAAGCAGGGATTTCATTATGACGAAATCCCTGCTCTTTATTTTTTACAAATGCCTTCTCAGCGCCTCTACATAATAAGATGCATAACGACTGAAAATAATATTTTTCTTTTTAATAATACCGATCCTCATCGTTTTATCAACATCTAATGGCTTCGCTATAATACTGCTTCCATTTAATTTCTGGTCGATCACACCACTGCTTACTGTGAATCCGTTTAATCCGATCACCAGGTTAAATAAGGTCGCCCTGTCTCTCACCTGTATACTCTTCGGGAAATCAAGCATGCTTATAAATTCCTCTGAAAAATAAAACGAATTATTATTTCCCTGTTCATAAACAAGATACGGATATGGTCGTAAATCTTCCATGGAAATCATTTCTTTTTCTGCCAGTGGATGATCTTTACAGATAAATACATGCGGTTCTGCAACAAACATTTCCTCAAATTTCAACTGATTATTCTTTATCAGCTTCAGAATCACATCTTCATTGTGTTCCGAAAGATAAAGAACTCCAATCTCGCTTTTTCCGCTCGCCACATCTTCAATAATCTCGCCCGTCTGTGTCTCTCTTATAATAAAACTATACTGTTCTGCATCATATTCTTTAATCAGATCAACAAAAGCATTTACCGCAAACGAATAATGCTGGCAAGACACAGAAAACTTCGGTGTTCTTCTCTCTCCATTTCCAAAATGTTCTTTCATATTGTCAGCCTGCTCTAAGAGCATCCTTGCAAAGGACAATAGCTCTTCGCCTTCTCTTGTAACAGTAACGCCTTTGTTAGACCTTGTAAATGCAGTCACTCCCATCTCTTTTTCAAGATTATGAATTGCTGCACTAAGCGACGGCTGTGAAATAAAAAGCTTTTCTGCAGCCTCCGTAATATTCCCACAATCCGCAACCGTAACTAAATAGGTTAATTGCTGTAATGTCATGTTCGCTCACTCCTTATTGAAACTGATATCCGGGCTTATCATAAAAGTATTCCCCATAACCATGTTGAGACAAATGGCTGTAAAAAAACATAATAACACCTACTGAACCACAGATCAAATAAAAATCATTAATTTTTGAATCTGATAAAGTGCGCTTTGTAAAGTTTTCTGTCACAAAACGTACAATAAAGTAGCCGATCAAAGTACCGATGCTATTTGTAATGATATCATCTATATCAGTTGCTCTGCCAGTAAAAAGTTGAGAAATCTCAATAAAAGACGTTGCAACAATTCCGGCCAGGGCAACACTTTTTATACTTCTGAACTCTTTCCATAACATTGGTAAAAAGAAACCAAACGGAACGAACAAGAGTACGTTCAAACACGCATTAACAAAATCTGACAACATATAAATAAACGGAATCAGATTCACTGTAAGCTCCATTTGCAGCATCGTAATATTCGGGAATCCCACTAATGCTAATACTACTGCCAGATAAAATCCAAATATCATATAAACCATCGTTCGTTTCCAGCTCTGAAAGAAAATCTTCTCATATATGCACCAAAGCGGAATTATAAAAACTGCGGCTGCAACAAGTTCAATCAGGGCGTTGTATATTCTACTCATTTTCCCCTCCACGAATTATATTTTACACAACTCATAGTCTATCATATCAGGCCTGGTTACAGTAGCTTTATAATCCTTAATTAAACTTAATTTTTCATTAAGATGAAGTTACTGTTCACACCATGTGCGACCAGCAACGCATCTTGCAAGTTTTCATTATCCTCTTGCGTCCTGGTGTCAGATATGTTATATTGAAAATACAAAGAGGGAAACCGCAAGCGGCTACCCGTAATATTGTATCAAACTATATTTTTATAGTCGTCAACTACTGCGAATAGTTGGCGGCTATTTTCGTTTACCCTTGAAAATCTCATAACAAAGACCAACAAGGGCAACAATGAATATACAAAACTGAATCAGATCAGAATATGTAATCATCTTATCGCCCTCCTTTCTTTCGTTTGGAGGGTGTTTTTATCCCTCCGTAAAAGAAGGGTAGCCGCCTGGCTTTGGTTTCCCTGTCTGTATATTATCACGTTGATACCGGACAGGCAACCGCCTTTTTCTATTTATTCCGTTATGCGAACGTTCGGGGTTACTGTTCACTCCGTTCACAGCAACTTGGTCGAAATTCATTCCAAATCACCTTCGGTGATGGAATTTTGCCCCGTATGTCTCGGGATTTTGCCATATTCATAGCAAAACACCTCGCGGGATATTACCTGTGAACAGTAACCTCCTGTTTCCTTAGTTGGTACTTCCCTTGATTTTTTCCCCTTATCATGCTATACTATCACCCGTTACAAAACCCTAAAAAACAAGGTCTTATAAGGGGTTCGCCGATTTCCGGCGTAAGGTCATATACTTACTGTATATGACTTCCGCGGCATTCGTCAAATGTCCATGCAAGCATGGCCGCCTGACTCATTGCTGCGCGAAAATGAATCGTGTGTTCGTGACCTTCCACACGTAAAACAAAACTTCTATTCTTTACAGTTTATATAGATTTATGATTTGTCAAAGAGCCTTGAAATTCAACGTTTCTCGGCTCTTTTCTTTTTATCCTCTGTTATCTGCATCCATGCGATTTGGTACTTTTTTGGTACTGTGTAACATAGAAAAAAGAGGGTTGTTACACCCTCTAAAATACGTTTGCTATCTTCTGCATTTCTTCTGACTTTGTGTCCGGCAGAACATGACTATATAAATCCATTGTCATGGCTAGTGAACTATGCCCCAGGATTGTTTTTAGGACTTGTGGTTGCATCCCGGCTTCGATCGCCCTCGTTGCAAATGTATGTCTAAATACATGGCTTGTAATTCTTGGAATCTCATGCCCTGCAGCCCGGATCCGTTTAATCGTTCTGTCAATCTCTGCTTGTATTCGTTCTCTGCTGATCGGTTCACCCTTCTCATTACAGAATAAATATTGATCCATCTTTATCACTTTGAATCCCCAGTAGCTCCGCTGTGCTTCGATATGCTCTAGCATGGCATCAGTCAACGGAATATCTCTTGTTGATGTTCTCGTCTTTGGCGTATCCTCAACATAACCTTTCTTTTCGATATATTTCAAAGTCCGTCTAACATGGATCACGCCTTGCTTCTTGTCAATGTCTGTATATTTAAGTCCTTGCATTTCGCCTTTTCTCATTCCTGTTCGCAGCATCACCGCAAAAAAATGATATAAATAGCTTTCTTCTGCATACTGCATAAATAGTTCTTGCTGTTCCTTTGTCATAGCCATTCTTTTCTTTTTTTCGCCTGTCTCGCGTGGGATTTCAGCTAATTCAACGGGATTTCTCTCGATTAGTCCGTTTCTATACGCTTGCTGAAAACATCCGTGCAGAACTGCTGATACAATCTTAATACTTGATACCGCATAACCTTCTTTCACAAGGTCATTATATAATTTCTGTATGTGTTCACCACGTATCTCTCCAATGTTCCTGCTGCCAATCCGGCTCTTTATCGTGCTTTGATAATACTTGTCATAGCTGTTGTATGTTCCAATCTTCACCCGGTTCTTCTTGTATTCTTCTAGCCAAGTCGTGTACCATTCATTTAATGTGATCTTCTTCGCTGATACATATAAGCCATGTTCTATTTTATATTTCAATTCAGTCATTAATTTCTGCGTTTCTGTGACTGTTTTCCCATGTACTAGGTATCTTTTGCCTTGATACATAAAACGCCCCTCAAATCCCTCGTATCTCTGTTGTATTCCCTTTGGTAGCTTTCTTCCTCTCTTGTCTTTTGCCATGTCTGCTCCTTTCCCAATATCACTTTTTAGATATTGCAATAGGTCAACATGGCAGTTATAATCATGTTGACCAACTTTTTTGATGTGTTTGGTTATTTCTGTTTTGTCCTGCAGTGTTGGCGCACTGTAGGACTTTTATTTTCTGTTTTTCTTCATTCCCTTGATAAAGTAATAAATATGCTTCATGCGTGTTTCGTCCAGTTCTTGAAGTGCTTCGATAATTAGTTTTTTATAGTCCATTTCTTTCTCCTTTTCGCTGTTGCTATGATACTATGTCGGTCAGTAAATAATGTATCTCTTCGGATAATAGCAGCAGTCTCTTGAATTATCTGCCGTCCTGTTTTAGTGTTGGCGCACGTCCCCAGGAATGGCTCTTTTATCTTCTGAATGGATCACCGTATTTTCTCAATTTTTCTCTATATTTGATCTGTTCCGGCGTATTGGTCAGCTCTTTCCATTTTTCGTCTGACATTATCGGAATATCTAACACCGGAATTTCTCTTTTCAACTTCTCCGATTTTACAAATCCAATAGTTTTATAGCCGCGCACTGTTTCTCTTGCTCCTCTCCGCTTGTCTTTCTCTTAATTCCATAGACATTAATACTATTTTCGCGTTTCTGATCTTCCTGTCATTCCTACAGCGCATTGTATTGGTTATCATTAAATACTGCTGCCACTCTAGCTCTGTCGCTTCATGCATCCGGCTATCATCAGAAACTTTCTCGCAGATCTCCGCTATTTTCAATAGCATTTCGACATTGCTCTTGTTCTTGCATTGCTCCGCTGTTTCTTTTAACTCTTCTATGATTTCCTTTTTTGTTTTCACTTGTTCCATCTCCTTTCTGCTTTTATTATACTCTGTTTTGAGTATATGTCAACGTTTTTATACTCATTTTTAGTTATATTCTATTTTTCATTTACTCATTATCGCGTGTAATATACTCATATTGTGTTATTTTGTTTTTCGTGCTATTATAATCATAAATGAGTAATACTTTAATTTTCTTTTTTTGGGGGTGTTATAATGTCCGGCGCAAAAATTATTAAACAATTACTAACAGAACGGGGGATGTGTGTCAATGAGCTTGCTGCAGCTCTTGATATAAAGCCGCAATCTATGAGTAATAAATTATATCGTGATAGTTTTTCTTTTCAAGAAATGTGTATTATTTGCAATATTCTTGATACTGATCTAAAAGCTATCACTCGCGATTCTCACAAGGAATTTTCTGAATCCATTTTAAAATAATTTTTCCGTCAGCCTTTTGCATGGTTGACGGTTTTTCTTTTTTGCTTCTCTTCTGCTCTCATTGCGCCGGCGCAACTTACGGAAATTATACTCCTGCAGATCATTCAGACTGGCAGCAGTCGCGCTGATCTGCCGCGCGTCTGCCCCTTGTATTACCACTTATATTTTCATTTTCGGAATTTCGCGCACATTGTCCTGGTCATGCGGTCGTTGCCGATCTATTATAAACTTTTCGCACTCCCCCTTATCTCTTTCCCTTTCTTCTTGTCTCTCTATTCTTCGTAATGCTTCGCGCTCTACTTCGCTTGTCCATGTATTTTGAAATGCTTTAACTCCTACATGATGCCCCACAGCCGCCTTTAAATATATAGTGCTGTAATATCTATGCCATGTTCTGCTCTCCTGTCTCCTTAGTCTCCCTGTCGCGTTGTGATCGCATCTATTCACTGTATTAACTGACACTCCTAACACTTCCGCAATCTCTTTTTGCTTCATGCCGTCTATATATTTCATTTTCACTACAGTTCTTTGACTCTCCGGTAACGCTTCGATTGATTCCAATAGGTTCTCCCAGGCTTTCCCCCTGTCCAGTCGGTTTATTATATCTTCTTCCATATTCTCACCGGATCCGATCAGCCCCCCTATTGTTCCACTGTCCTCTTTTGTTATTGGCGCGTCTAGGCTTCCGATTTGCCGCATTTTTCCGATTTCTTTCAGCTTTGCGACATCTTCTTCGTCTAAGTGTGTAAAAGCTCTTATCTGTATCGCTGACGGTTCACAACCTGCAGTTTTATAATGTTCATCCATAAATTTATTGTATTTATTTAGTTTTGTGTTCCACTCTCCCGGAATCTTTACCGGCTGACCGTGTAGAATACAGAGATTCATTGCGCGCCGGATGTAAAAGCTCGCACAAGTAAGAAATTTATAATCTGCTTCAAGATCATACTTATTAACCGCGTTGCAAAGTCCTATATATCCCTCTTGTAGTAAATCCTCTATTTCAGCGTATCCGCTGTATCTCTTTGCAAGCTTCGCAATAAATCCCTTGTTTTGTTTCCATAATATCAACATGTTTTCCGCTGTGTTTTCTCCTGCTCTTATCCTGGCTACTAACTGTTCATTGTCCATGCTTGATTCCTCTATATACTTTCTGTGTGTAAATCAGCGTCAGACTGTGTGGGGGAGCCTACTATGTACCCCGTGGGACTCTCCCCACTCTGCAAATTATTAAAACTTCCCACGTTTTTTTGCTTTATTCTGCTTTTTTATCCGGTTTTTTCATTATTTTTTTCTTTTTAATCGGTCTTTTTTTCAAATCTTCCCACGGTTGCACCGGTGCAAATTTCCTTTTTTTGCGCTTCTTTTCGCTCTTCGTTACCTTTTACCCCTCTCACGCGCGCGCGAAGATTTCTCCGGAGTCATGGCTACATCCCCGTTCTTCAATTTTATTTTTTCTCAAGAGAATTGACCGGGGGTGTTGCCTGCTGCCCGTGATCGTCTTTTTTATCCGATCACCTTTTTCTTTTTTCAAACCGTAACGTTTCCGTTTTCATTGCCTTTGTCTTGACTTCTGCGCTTGATTTGTTTTAGAATAGTTATATAGAATCAGTTGTTTTTATTATATCTCTATGCCGATCATGCACCCTCTTGTATGATCGGTCTTTTTTTATCAATGTATATTCCAGTCGTTCATAGCCTTCCGCATCCGTTCCCATGTATACACTTTCTTTGTCTAAATAATATCCATCTTTGATTCTTATTTTCTTTCTGTATCTGTTCCCATACATAACTATTTTTTTCGGTTCCGGTCTTATTAAATTTCTACTACAGTTATATGCTTTCTTTTGAATTGCTTCGCACGTCTTTCTTGTTTTCTGCGCGTACTTAATGAAATACGCTGCAAGCTTTCTATATTGTCCGCTGCTGTCCAATGGCTTTGCATTTATGAAACCTTTATCCCATAGTCTTGCAATCTTTCTTGTATCAATGTCGTTGACAAGAATATGAATGTGCATTGCTCCGCGTTCTCCTACTTCCGCAGTTTCAATATATTTCAGTTCTCTCCCTTCCTGCTTGTATACTTTCCGCAGCTTTTTCAAGAACTCCCTTATATGCCTTTTCAGTTCTTCCGCGTCTTTAGGTCTGTTCTCCGTCTTATATGTTAGTGTGATATACCAACTATCTCCATCAAAGTTTGCATTTATTATTCTTGTCAGCTTTTTCTCTAGCTGCCTGTCATTAATCTGTTGTTGCTTCTCTGTTGTTTCCCTCTCTTTCTTCCCTCTCCGTCCGTCTTTCGGCTTATATCTTCTCGTATAGTATGCAGCCACTTCTATCGTCTTTCCTGCTTTGCAAATACTTTTTATATATGGCATGTCTCTCCTTTGTGGTTCTTAAGATAATATACTTATCCAGTCTCAAGAGGGTTTTAGCTCCCCTCATTTTTTTGATATATTTCCCGGTAATTACAAGTCGAACCGGCTTTTTCTTGCCGGTTCGTATCAATCAATATTCTTTTAGTTCCTGCTGTCCTTGAACCTTTTTCAAATAATGTTTCGCGCTCTTGGTTGCATCAAATATCTGTACCGCTCTCTTATCCATTATCTTACAGAATTGCTCTATCTCTTCCCGGTTCTTTGGTATCCAATAGCCGCCCTTTGTGCCACTACATATTATTGCACCGTTTTTCCGCTCGACTGCTATTCTTCTCCTTAACTCTCGCACTGATCCGCAGCCTGTTAGCTCTATCAGTCTTTCTTTTGATATTGCATTCTCTTCCCCTATAGGCAATAAACTTTCTATTGATGCCACGGGTTTGCTGGACTGCTGCCCCGTGTGCGCTTGGCTATTTCTGTTTTTATTTTCCATCATAGTACCTCAACCAATGAATTTATATATTTGTCTATTTTTGTTTTATCCCACAGCACACGTCTCCCTATTTTGACTTTTGCGCCGCTTTCCTCTCCTAGCTTCATAGCTCCATTTCTTCCCAGGCTTGTATATACCCTTAACTCTTCTGTGTCCATTAATCGTGATTCTCCTATCGCTGCTCTGTTAGTTCTACTTCTCATATTGTTCCCCTTTCTTTTTGTTCATTGTTTTATAATCTCTGTCACATCAACATCCAAAGCTGCTGCCATTTTTCCTGCTGTTTTTGGTGTTACGCTTTTACTTCTCATAATTTCATAGAATCTGTTTCTGCTAAATCCTGCCTTTTTACAGATACTCGTTGCGGTCATTTGTTTTCTCGCTAAAATCAATTCTATTTCCGATCTGTTAATTACCATTTTTCTCCTCCTGTTTTGTTTGAAATACACAATTAAATTGCTTGTTTTGTTTTATGATACACAATTTAATTGCGTGTGTCAATGTTTTGCATATAAAAAACTTGAATTTAATTCTGTGTTATGTTATTTTATTGCTAGGAGGTACGTGTATCATGAAGCATATTAAAGACAATATAACAATCGGTTCTAATATTAAGCATTATCGCAAATTAAATAAGCTGACTCAAAAAGAATTAGGTGGACTTATCGGTAAAACAGAAAGTTCCGTTCAAAAATATGAGTCCGGTGCTACTGAAATCCCTAGAAGTGTATTATATAAAATTGCTTCTGTTCTTGATGTGCATTTATTAGATCTCTTAGATGATGGATCTGCCATTGATTGGCACGGGCAACGTGATAGACTTATGCTTTCTCTTTATAAGTTTCTCGGCTATACAATTGATTTCGGTGTCGATCAAAGCTCTAATGCTTCTATCTCTCATGGTAACGATACCTATATACTGCCGGATCATATCGTATATTCTGATTTATTTGAACATGTTGAAAGTGATATGGTAAATCGACTTTCAGAAATTATAGAACGATACGCAACTACTTCTTCTGATTCTTCTGATAAAAAAGTTTGATTATATTAAATATAAAAAAGGATCCTAGCTTTCTCGGCGGCTTTGCCGTATTGGTTAGAATCCTCTTTCTCTTATTTTCCGCTCTTCCTTTATATCTTTTTGAACCTTAACATTTATTAACATTCTCACGCCGTACTCAAAGGTACGGAGGTTCAAAACAACTTTCTAAGCCTTAACATTCCCACGCAAAAACGCCACTGGACTTCTGCTCCCTGTGGCTTCTTCTTTGCTGATCCTGTCAGCTTCAAACGGTTATAATTTTCCCATTTGGTACTTTTTTGGTACTTCCCTTGATTTTTCACCTTTACCATGCTATACTATCACCCGTTACAAAACCCTAAAAAACCAAGGTCTTACAAGGGTTTCGCCGATTTCCGGCGTAAAATGAATCGTGTGTTCGTGACCTTCCACACGTAAAACAAAACTAAAGGAGAACTGAATAATGAAAAACTCAAGTAACAAAGTGCTTTACCTGGCACAGGCAGCTATGATCGCTGCCATCTATGTCGTACTGACTGTTGTCGGTGCATCACTGGCTTTTGGAGAGGTGCAGATCCGTTTTGCGGAAGCACTGACAATCCTCCCGGTATTTACTCCGGCTGCAATCCCTGGATTGTTTGTAGGATGCCTCATCGGAAACACACTTGGAGGTGCAATCCTGCCTGACATTATCTTCGGCAGCCTTGCAACACTAATCGGTGCCATCTTTACATGGTCTTTAAGAAACAAGAGCAAGTTCCTTGCCCCTGTTCCTCCGGTTGTTGCCAATATCATTGTGGTTCCATTTGTATTAAAATATGCTTATATGGTTCCACTTCCGATTCCTTTCATGATGCTGACAGTTGGTATCGGAGAAGTAATTTCCGCCGGTGTGCTTGGTCTGATTCTTTACGGAGCACTCAACAAATATAGAGGAATTATCTTTAAGAAAGCTTTATAAGATTTTTCTTATGCAACCTAAAAACGACAGGATCTTCATTTGAACTATTGAAGAACCTGTCGTTTTTATTTCACTTTCTATTTGATATAACCAATAAATGTATTTCCGCTTCCGGAAACCATTCCTTCCATCTCACTGATGGAAACTGTCTGTGACTCTCCATTTTCAGGATCGATATAAGTAATATCATTCTTCGTATATCCTGTCAGAAGAATTGCATGATCTGCACTTGTAAGTGCAATCACCGGACATCCTCTATTGATCACGTAGAGTACCTGATCCAGCGTACATCCTGTCAGATCTACTTTCTGAGCATCATATGTCTTCATATAGCGCTCACATGCTTCAAGGGATGTCTCTTCTCCTTCTTTTGAAAGAGCAACATCCTCTATCGAATACGCAAGATCTCGATTTCCTTTCTCCCAGACATATTTCTGGTCAGAAGAGATCACAACTCCTGAAATCTTCTGTGCTTTCTGAATCGCATAAGAAGCTTTATCATAAATTCCTGCCAGTTCACCAACACCATAAACATAGTATTTCACACTTTCGCTGTTATCAGCAAGAACCATCTCAAGTTCATTCTTTGATGCCAGCTGATTCGGCCGGATCACTTTCACGCTCTTCTCTCCTGCTCCCTCTGCAAATGTAATCCGCATCTGTTTTTCCATCAGTGCTGTTGTATATACTTCTGTTTTAATCGCCGTATCTTTGCGTTCCTCATTATTCGTAATAAACTCCTGTGAAGTAACGTTGTAAATATCCCCGCTTTTCTCTACACGATTCAGTGTTACCATATTGTCATCGATTAAAATATCAGAAATATAAATGCCTTTATCAACAAAGGAATAGCTGGCAACTTTTTTGTTCTTAGAATTACGGATTTCCAGTTCATACATTGGAGTGATCGATTCTCCGGAAGCTTTCTTTCCTGCGTCCTCGGATTTCATTTTTCCATAAATAAAGTCACCATTGACAAATCCAAGTGGACTAATTTTTTCTCCGCTTGCTGCCTCAACAGTATTCGTCTCCAGACTGCTTAGATTCATTACCTGAATCACTGTTCCGCCACTCTTATCTCCTTCTGACTGATATGCCATCAGATGTCCATCATCAGAAACCGCATATTGTCCTTCTTTAAGATTCTCTGCAAGTGTTGTCTGTTTATTCTTTTTCAAATCTACCTGATACAAAGTTCCGTCTGCCAAAACATATAACTGCTCTTCCGCATGATTATAATAAACCATCTTGCCAAGCTCATCCGCTGCGATTGCATAGGACTTCTTACTTGGTATAAATGCTTTCTCCTGGATCAGATTTCTCTCAACATCAAAATAATAGATTCCGACACCGACTTCTCCTTCGTGTTCGCCACGATTCATATATCCATACACAGCAAATGCAAGATTACCACTATTGTCCATACTGATGATACGTACTGCATGTTGATCATTCAGATTCCTTTCATCTGTCGTATCTGCATCTGCAAATCCGAAAATATTTAATAATTCATTCGAACTCTTATTGTACATCCAAAGGTTTCTGGACTCCACAAATGCTGCAATCGTTTCTTTCTCATTTGTCTCATACGGAACATCTGAAGGTGTAACGCCGAGCAGAATTCCGTTTTCATCGATCACGCTTCTGTTCTCACTGAATACTTCCTGCATATCACGATTGTAATCCAACAGGTAAATTGTAGTCCCTGCGATTCTCACACGGAAAAATTCTTTAATATCATAAACTGCATTCTCACCGACATCATCCACGCAGGAAACTCTGTAATTCGCAAGGAGAGAGGTATACACACTATTACTTTCCTTTATGCTCCAACGCACATCACCAAGCAACTGTGGCTGCATAGTCCCCCACTGAATATGAGAAATATCTGAATGGATATTGACTGTCTGATAAGTTGTATTGTCACTTTCATCTCCAGGTTCCAAGTAAATATTCAATGAATCTACATCCGTCTTATTAAATGCTTTCGTATGAAAATCCTGTGCAAATGTAAGACATTGTGATGCTGTAATATCATCTGCTTTCTCAATTCTGGTATAGAAATTAACTTTCCTTGTCTCTTTCTCCTCGCCGATCACAAGCGAAACCTGAAGTACTGCCTCCTGGATTTTATCTCCAAGTGATTTCCCCAGCTTTAATGTGACATCTTCGCTTTCTGCAGACTTTAGAGTTCCTTTATCATATGTCTCTGTTCCATCCAGAGAATATACACTGTAACTGATCTCACGGATCTGGTTATCATTTTTCTCAATCTGCATCTTCAGTGTACCATCACTCTCTAATGGTGTAATGGTATCTCGCATTGCGGCAATATCCATATCATCTACATAACCAGACAACGCATTTATCTTCTGTTCCCCCATCATAAATGAGACTCTAGGTAACGTGGCATCTCCCATATCCACAACCTGATCATCATTTCCACGGTTCAGTATCACATTACTGATCACCAGCACAGCCGCAAAAAGAACAACCAGTGCGGCAATCTTTATTACCCTTTTTTTCATTATTTATCTCCCTTTTGCTCTGCCAGAAGCATACCTAATGTTGGCTGAATCTTCAAAAATCTTTCACAATCCTCTGCCTCTTTTCTGCTCTTTGCTGCAAGACTCCCCTTTTTCACTGCACGCAGCAGAATATTCTTCGGCGTATGCTCCATATCAATAAATTCTAATACCTGAGTTTCATATCCCTCGCTTTCCAGACGCTTTGCTCTAAGTCCATCTGTCACAAGTGCTGCAAAACGCTCTCGCAACAATCCATAATCCATAATTGGTCCGAGCACTTCTTCCATGGAAGCTAGTTGATCTCCCAGCATTTCTGAAACTTCCATAACTTCCGTCTTCGATTTCATCTTGCCTGAATGCAGATTTCTCTGCTTTTCAAGCTGCTTGTTCACCTCATGCTGACAACATGGAACAGACAAAATCACTTTCGCATTCCAGCCAACCGCTTTCGCAAGTGCATAATCTGTAGCTGTATCACACGCATGAAGCGTCACAACCATGTCAACCTGATCCACACCTTCATAATCCGCAATATCTCCAACAAGGAATGTCAACTTCTCATACCCATACTTCTTTGCCAGTTCATTACAATGCAGAATCACATCCGTCTTCAGATCTAATCCGATAATACGAATATCATACCCTTTCAACTCGTGTAAATAATAATACATTGCAAATGTAAGATATGATTTTCCACATCCAAAGTCCAGAAGTGTAAGCTCTCTGTCCTTGTCAAGCTGCGGCAGAATGTCCTCAACAAACTCCAGGAAACGATTGATCTGACGGAACTTATCCATCTTCGTCCGCACAATCTTTCCATCCTGTGTCATAACTCCAAGATCCTGAAGAAACGGAACCACAATCCCTTCTTCCAAAATATATTTTTTCTTCCTGTTATGAGACAGATCCGCAGCTTTCGCCTGCACCTTCTTGCGCTTTCTCTTAATCGTTGCTTTCCCTTTCTTACTGATCAATACCGTGATATCCTCACTCACCGTCTCAACCTGAACCTGACGAAACTCTTCCAACAATTTCGCAAGCTCATCCTTCGTCTCTTCTACCGTCAGATTCTTATGAAATGCCTGCGTCTTTGTGAAAGACTCTAACTGAAATAAAAGCTCCCCCTTCTGTTCCATCGGTCGAAGCTTTGCCTTAACTACATTACCCTTTACTCGCGGGTTACTAAACACCGCACGAATAAACTCTCTATTCAAAATCCCAGCTAAAAACTGTATGATTTCTTCCATATAAATGACCTCTTTTTCTTCTATAATAAAGTAGAATCTTGAAAGACTCTTCTTACTATTTTGCAGAATAAAAAGGGAGATGTCAAGGGATATAGGGGACGAAATAAAGATTTAGCGTAGAGATTCTTGTTTGAGTTCGGACGAAAACTGAAAATATTATTTTAGAAAGTCGCTTGTTAGAAGAATGGTACAGGAACGCCGACTCAGGGTTACGCATACTGTTCATACTAGGAAAAACAACAGACTGCTAAAAGCAAAGAAA
>PPYE01319731.1_pt1 | contig 67776 bp, 50 predicted proteins | sample 1559881 | NCBI WGS metagenome assembly PPYE01 (sample SAMN08240022, study PRJNA423297) | Human gut metagenome, whole genome shotgun sequencing project. | reverse complement strand
TTTTTCAGTAAAAAATTATATTTTCCCATAGATCGTCTATACCATAAAGTAGGAGTATACGAAAGTAATAATGATAGGCACGGAATGAACAGGAGAGATGAATTTTCCCTAATCGATGAAAACATTGATAAGATGATTCTTTTAAATCAGGATTTACAAATAAAAATGATGAAAACCGTTCCGGTAATTCAGCAAAGTGTTTTAAAGGATTTACTGCACAATCAAATTTCGGGAAATGAAGTCCGTTTGAAATTAGAGACTAATAATATAGTTTTGCCACACAGATATTTTGTTGTCCTGGCTTTTTATCATAAAGAACAAAAACTCAGTGCAGAATTTGTCCGACAGATATTTCAGGAAAGTTTTATGAATCATTACGTTATATGTGATGAGAAATTTATTGTAGTATTGCTTAATTATAATGAAGGTAATATTTCTGATATTATTGCCAAATTTACAGATAAGCCATATGCGGTATCTCAGGGTGCAGAATATGAATCTTTGTCGGATATCGTAAAATCATATCATCAGGCACAGTATGCCTGGCAATATCGGACCTTATCAAAGGAGTTTGAGTATCTGACCATAACGGATCTTCTAAAAGCAGATTTTTCCAGGTATCGTCTGCCGTTTTCCTTCAGGGAGCAATATAAGAACTGTATTCAGTCCGGAAAGCAGGAAGATGCGTTTGAACTGGTAAAAAGTCTTGTAGAGGGATATTTCAGACCGGATGTTCCGATTTTTTTCCTTGAAAAATTTTATGAAGAATTATATTCCTTTGCAGAGGATATGGTCAGGGGCGGGCAGATAAGATGGGATAATTTTATTAACAGGAAGGCACCGTTGGAGAGAGGAAGGCGTGAGGAATATTCACTGGAGGATTATCAGAAAGACATTTTACAGATATATCAGGAACTATTACGATATCAAAGGGATTTGCAGGGCTCCAAGGAAGAAGAAATTCTCATGGAGATTATGGAAATTATAGAGAAACACTACAGGGAGGATCTTTCCCTGGAAATGATATCCGATACACTGGGGCTTCCTTATAGTTCCATGTCAAAGTTGTTCAAGAAGAAGGTAGGGGAAGGGTTTGTGGAATATATTACTCGAATTCGTATTGAAGACAGTATTGAATTGTTAAAGGATGAATCGTTGTCTATTGATGCAATATCGAGGAGCGTGGGATATGCCAATACACCCACCTTTATACGTAATTTCAAAAAGATTAAGGGAGTGTCTCCTGGAAAATACAGAAGCTTAATGGATAAATAGATAAGGAGATTGGTAATGAGCACAGAAAGAGTTTTTTCAACACACAAAATTAGGAAACAGGTAGACTTGGATGGCATTTGGGAGTTTCAGACAATAGAAGATTATATTTTACCAAGAGATTATCATGACAGTATTTCTGTTCCTTCCTGCTGGGAAATGGTTATGCCTTACTGCAGATACCGGGGGCTGGCGGCGTACCGGACGGACATCTGTATGGAAGAGACCGGAAATTTGAGACTGATTTTCAAGGGTATAAGCCATACAGGAATGATTTATCTGGATGGCAATTACATAGGCAGGCACTATAATGCCTATACTCCTTTCAGTCTGGTGGTTCCTAGTGTGGATAAAGGAATGCATCAGTTGGAAGTAATCGCAGATAATCGATGGTCTGAGGAGTCGAGACTGCATATCCCAAATGATTATTATACATATGGAGGAATTACACGCTCTGTATACCAGGAACTGGTTCCGGACTGCTTTATTGAAAGGATAGAATTTGAACCCTGGTTTGCAGATGGGAGTTGGTTTGCCCAGGCAAGAGTGATTGTAAAAAATCTTTCCGGTAACACAGAACAGGTTCGGTTGGAAGGAAGCTGCGCCGGAAGGAAGGAGTCTGCAGAAATTTTGATACAAGCCGAAGTGGAAAAGACAGTAAACTTGGAATTCCGCTTCGAAGAGATATCTGCCTGGAGTCATGAAAACCCGGCGCTTTACCTTTTTCAGGCAGTATTGGTGACAAAAGAGGGGGTAAAGGATGATCTAATAGAACGTGTAGGCTTTCGTATGGTAGAACAGCACAATGGCAGAATTTTAATCAACGGCCAGCCGGTTTACTTAAAGGGAATCAACAGACATGAGGATCATGGAAGCTTTGGGTGTGCAATCCCCCTCTCCCAGATGGATGCAGATATTAAATTAATAGAGAATCTTGGGGCAAATGCGATAAGAACCTGTCATTATCCTAACGATGAGAAATTTCTGGATTTATGTGATGAGCATGGAATTTTTGTATGGGAAGAAAGTCATGACAGAGGAGGAGATGTCCCCCGTCTGACACATCCGTTGTTCCTTGAGCAATCCATGAAAGTTATGCATGAAATGCTGGAAAACCATTACAATCATCCGGCGATAATTATATGGGGGTGCCTGAATGAGGCGGCATCTAATGAAGAGGAAGGGGCACTGGTCTATCAGAAGCATTTTGCTCTTCTGGCTACGGATAAAAGCCGTCTGAATACTTTCGCCAGCAACAAATATATGGAAGATATGGGAAAATCAGATCTTTGTTTGGGAATGGAATCCCTATGTTCCTTTAACATGTATCCTTACTGGTATGGGGACGATTCTGTCGAAGAGAATTTGGAGAAAATGCGCAGGCGTATGAGAGAAACGGGAAATGCTGGGAAGCCAATCATTATCAGTGAATATGGTGGCGGAGGTATTTATAATTTCCATGATGTGATGCGGGTGAAATGGAGTGAAGAATATCAGGCGGATCTGCTTACTAGAGCAACAAAGGAGATTTTTGCGCAGGATGATGTTGTGGGGGTATTTGTATGGCAATTCTGTGATGTGCGGATATCCCAGGAAGGTCCCCGGAGATGGCCAATGACGCGTCCGCTTAGCAGGAATAATAAGGGCGTGGTAGATGAATATCGCAGACCCAAAATGGCTTACTATGCTTTAAAGGAAGCTTTTTCAGAAAGAAGAGACTAAAGAACAGAAAGGCGCAGAATACATATACGATTTCTTGGATGAAAGAAAAAAGCGCTTACCTTAAGCTATAATGATAGCGTGGAGCAGGATGAGCGTCTGATTGCGGCCATCAAGAAGAATGGCCGCAAGGGTACTTTTAACATAAAAAGTGGTTTGTATGTATCCCCAGGAATAAAGTATGAACTTGGAAATGTCCACAGATGCATGACTCTGGAAGCTTCTAAAAAGTGTATTTTAAAAGTGATTCTAAAAGTGTATCTTAACAGCGGTATGGAAATAGTATGTCATATCTGGATACATGCTTTGGGAGAGGTGCCTTCATCCTGTTTGAACCTGTAGCAGATTGTAAAGGATCGTGAGAAGCAGATCATGTGGTATTTCGCAGATGTACCTGCCGCTGTGAAACGTACTTTAATGTTTTGACGGATGAAGAACAGTATTTCCTATCGGATTTTGTGTTTGAGGATTTATATATATAGGCTGAAAAAAATGGATTTAATGCAGACAGTATTAAGAATGTAGTGGTGAAAAACGTATGTATGGAAGAAGAGCATGAGAGTAAAAGAAAAGCACAGTTTGATCGAATAATGGTCTGATTATCAGTATAGGCCTTCAGTTCTTGTCCATTTGAGAAAGCGACTTCCTTCTATAATTTAAAAATCGGAATACCTGTAAATGTGGGTATTTCGGTCTCTTTTTAAATTTGTAATTGTCAGAAATAAAGAGTGTAAACTGAAAAGCTTCTATTTAGAGTTTATATTTAATCCATTTATAATTAAATACCCAGAGAAGAAAACATTCACCAATTTCTTCTCTGGATAATTATATTCTGCAAATAATTTCTTACGAGTGTGTGAACTGCCCATAAAATTAATTAAATGTATTAATCCGCCCTTGCCACCGTCATCATAAAATACAGTATCTGCTGCTGCTGTTCCGGCGGCAGCATTACTTTTACTGCAGCAACAATATCATCCGCCGTTACTTCTTTCTCAGCATGCCCGGCACGCAGCTGAAGCATCGTGCCTGAAGCTGCCTCCAACGCTTCCGGAGGCATCATCTGTGCCCAGGCTCGCCATATGTTCCGGGCTTCTTTTGTCCATTTCACCTGGCCAAGACAGTCCGGAGTATCAGCCGCCTCTTCTTCTATTCGGCAGGAAAGGATATCCTCTGATGTAATCTCTCTGTCCTGAGGCAGTCCAAGACGGATGTACTGTTCCAAAGGCGCGTCAGCTTTTTTCATTTCCCTTACAAGCAGATTCGCCATTCGGGCTTCAAGATGGGCGTCATCTACAGGGCAGGTCTGTCTCGGATCTTTTTCTACATCATAAAGCTTGGTGCCGAAATTTACCGGATTGATATAACAGCCCTTTGCCGGGACCTTCAGTACACGACAGCCTTTGCTGTTGGGGAGAGGATCTGCAAATTCGGCTTTGCGTAAATCCTCAATAGAAAAGAATTCCCTCATATGCGTGGGCATCAGTGTATAATCAAAGCAATTGGCGGACTGACCGGCAAGCGGAGCGCGGAAATAGGTGTACTGTCCGTCGGTAACGGCTACATGGCTGGCATGGAAACCAAAGAGCACAGAATCCCTTACCGGTTTATTTTCCCGGATCAGCGGCAGCAGGCTGTGGCCCTGCATATCATCGGGAACAGGAACTCCGAAGAAATCCAGAAGTGTGACCGGCAAATCCAGAGGGCAGGTCAGGCCGCTGCGCCGTTGACCATGGCAGCGGCTGACAGGGTCGTAGATGAATAAGGGAGTATGGCTGATTTCTTCATAGGCAGGCATGACGGTTTTTCCCCACCAGTCATGTTCGCCCAGCAGAAATCCATGATCCGTGTTCACAATAAGCATGGTATCTTTCCATAAATCATGTTTATCCATGCAGTCGAGAACCTTGCCCAGATAAAAATCACACATGGATGTGAGAGCGGCATAAAGTCTCCTTACATAAGCAATGTCCTCCTGTGTTTCCTGCGGCCGCACAGGATCATAGCCGGGCCAGTCTGTTTTATTTCCGGTATATTCGGCAAGCTCCGGATACAGCGACTGCCAATCCGGCTGTGTGAAAAAGGGTTCATGGGGATCAAAGGTTTCTATTTGCAGGAACCAGTTGTCCGTATCTGCATTTTCTTCAAGAAAGGCCAGCCCATCGGCAAAGGTTCTGGCCTGAGGCATATCACTTTCCGTAACCTGCCGGCTGCGGTTGGCTTGATCCTGGGCTTTCCGCAGGATACCGGCAGTCTGAGGATCTTTCATCCTGTCTTTATATTCCGCTGTCAGCTTTACCATGCTACGGTCAGCGCGGCAGAAGTCGCCCTCCTGTCCGCGGTGGCATATCCAGGAATTGTAGCGGGAGTGATAGGTACATCCGCCGTCTTCCCAATAATGGTAATGATCGCTGACCAGCGCAGTATAAATACCGTGTTTTTTCAGCTCTTCCGGCATGGAATCATCGAAGGGCTCCAAAGGCCCCCAATCCCGCTGAAGAAAATTGACGCGGCTGTTATGGAGATCCCTGCGCGCAGGCATGCAGGGGAGACTGCAGACATAATTGCGTTCGAAGGTAACGGAGTTATCTGCCAGCCTGTTAAAGGAGGGAGTTTTCACCCAGTCGTTACCGTACGGTCCCAGAAAACTCCGACAAAGGGTGTCATACATTACCATAATTGCTTTCATTGTGATATTTCCTTTCCAAATTCAGTTTTTTCAGCCTGTCTGTCTTTTACCAGCAAGGCGGATAGAAGAAAAAATATAAGAAACGTTATAAATGTACCTACAGTCACGTCCGACAGAAAATGTGCGCCGGCAATGATTCTTGCGGTCATGACACATAATACCCAGGCAAAGGCAATACCGTATAACAGAGCACTCCTTTTCTTCAGTGCGGGAACCATTTTGCCAAGGAGTATGATGCCGATTAACATGGCGCCTTCGGAAGCGTGTCCGGAAGGGAAGGACTTAAATGTATCATCCAGGGGATTGCCCAGCAGGCGGTACCATGGCGAAAAACGTGTAAAATCGTCAAGTATACTGTAAAAGCGGGGTCTTCCCCAAAGGTTTTTGGCAAATGACAGAATTTTTCCCACAACAAAATACAAGAGGATAAAGGTTAGGGCTATTCTGATTAGTGTCTGGGGATCATTCATTTCCGCAATCTTTTTAGCACCTGACAACATTAAAAGGTAAAGAATAACAGCCACAGCCAGTACGGCTATTCTGCCGGAAAGACCGCAGCCCATATAATAGGTGCCTATGGACAGCGGCAGTGCAGCATAGATAAAGGAACATACACCGCAGATAAGAAGGAGCAGTATACTCAGCCATTTGATATTTTTGGGCCGTGCCATTAAAATCAGCATAAAGCCAAAGGATACCAGCAGCATACCAGGTGCCTGGCCAAACCAGTAAAAAAATTGAGCAAACAGATTTTCAGGATTATATAAAGCCTGAGATATCTGCAGATCGAAAAAAGTGCCGCATAAAAGCAGAATGGCGAGAATACCTGTTAAAACTATAAATATTTTTTTGTTCATTTTCTATTTCCTCCCTTTTGGAATAATAATAAGCCGATTTCCGGCAGGAACTTTAGGCCGGCGGCTTTATGGCTGATTGTAAAGGGAGAAAAGAAAAATGTGTTATCATAAATTAGTGATTTTTGTTGCCGATTCCGATTCTTATCAAAGTAAGGGAATATTTGTCAGGAAAAGGGAATCCGTGATATGGGCCTTTATTCCAGCTTGTCCCTTTTCTGATATTCTCCGGGGGTCATTCCAGTGTATTTGCGGAAGGTGGAACTGAAAAAACTGGGGGAGGAAAAGGACAGCTGTTCACTGATGTCGGCAAAGGTAAGGGAGGAGTTATCCAGCAGCTGTTTGGCTGATTCTATTTTCTGCTGTTTGATATGGCTGCCAATGCTGCGGCCTGTTTCCTTTTGAAATTTTCCGCTGAGATAATAGCTTGTATAGCCCAGTTCCCGGGCCATTTCCTCCAGGCTGATTTTTTCTTTAATGTGCGTTTCAATATATTCCATGCAGGAGGCGGTCAGAGGTGAGTAACGGAAGTTCTGCCTGCACTGATGTACCCGGCGGACAAAGGTTTCGCACATTTCACCGGAGCAGTTCTGGACCTCGGCTACATTGACACAGGCCTCCAGCCGCTGGATATAGTAGTCGGCCAGGTTATAGGCGCCTTCCGGTGAGACACCCCCAAATATGGCGGCCCTGCTGGCCAGCACTGTAAAAACGATTCCTTCATCCTTTGCCTGACGAAGCGGATTGCCAGGGCACATGGAGCCGACATGGCCGGAAGCAAATTTAGCGGCAGCCTCAGTCATACTTTCCAGGTTGCCTTCTTTGATTCGGGCAAATAGTTCCTGTTCCGCGAGCCAGGTACCGTGCCAGCTGGAGCTGGTCCAGTCCGCATCCTCAAGGGAATCCCTGGATTCGGAGGCCTCAATTGCCACACTGATGTGGGAGGCGGAAACAGGGGTTCCGGTTACGCTGTAGTGAAGCATAATACCATAACGGATAGCGGTATTCAGGGGAATTGTCGGGACAAGGGCAAGCTGCCTGAGAAGCTCGTTTATCAGATCCGGAGACAGCTTCATCTTTCCGCAGAGCTTCTGCAGATAAGTCTCTGAGGCCTCCACCGTAAAGAGCGGACCAAGAAGATGGATAACGGAAATGTCCCTGTCATCCGTTTGTGCTGCGGCAATCCAGGCAAACCCCATATTGTCGTTCAGGATGACCGGAAGCCGGGACCTGGCAAAATGTTTTTCAGCAGCAGCACTGCAGAAGCTGATTTCAAAAATATTGTAAAAAAACTGCTGACTGGGACAATTACTGTAAATCAGAGAAAAATCCCGGCCAAGACACCAGCTGTAAATTTGCTGGGCATATAAAAACATATCTCTCATAGTTTCCAGACGTGCAATGGATTCGACCATGACTGACACCCTTTCCTAACTTAATCATAAATATACCGGTTGTAACAGGCCAGACAAATCTGGGCAATTATTGCACAGACCATCCGGCATCCATACGGTTACATTTGGCATATATATTCATTAAGCAGCTCCTCATCTTCCTTTCCGGTGCATTCAATATATCCCAAAGGGAGGAAGGAATCCATCGGGGATGCCGCCGCTGCCAAAAAAATATATTTGGAAAGTTCGCTTTTCAGGTTCAAAACATCCCCTTGTGTGGTCTTAAAGTAAACATCCTCCTTGCATTGGGCAACCGTCCGAAGAAAATCGGGCAGGTTTGCGTCTTTTTTTAATTTCATTTTATATTCCCTCACATTTCATTTAGGTTCACATAAAAACAGAAAAGTATTTTATACCTTTATATTATGTGTGCTGCCTTGATTCTATTTTACCTGATTTTCCTGCCGGGTAATATTATAAATTATGGAATTCTTATAGAAATTCGCACAGTTTGCCAAAGATTGTAAAAGCTGACAGAAAACAAGAATTTGTGATACCGATTTCTGTGCAGCTTCGGCTACAATGCCTGTGACAGGTGGATATCACCATAAATTGTTAGCAGGAGGAAAAGAAAATGGCAACAAAAAAACAAAAGACCGATAAAATCGGTATTGCCAAGTTTTGGGGATGGCAAAGCAGAGCGGTATCACTGGGGAGTATGACTGTCATATACGGCTATCTGATGATTTATTGTACAAACACGCTGATGCTTTCACCGGAGCTTGTGGGTACCCTATTACTTGTATCAAAGCTGTTTGACGGCGTTACAGATCTGTTTGCCGGATATTTAATTGACAATACACATACCCGTTTTGGTAAGGCAAGGCCATATGAATTTGCAATTATAGGCGTATGGCTTTGTACATGGCTGCTGTTCAGCTGCCCTGCGCAATGGTCTTACGCTGTGAAGGCAGTCTGGGTGTTTATCATCTATTCCTTCGTCAATTCCATTCTCGCAACGCTGTTGAATACCAATCAGACAACATACATTGTACGCGCCTTTCCTAATATGAGCCAGATTATGAAAGTAAACTCCTATGGCGGCATTGTAGTTACACTGGGCTGCGCCATTGTATCCATGTCCTTCCCTACTCTGATGGGAACTATGGCAACCTCCGGCGCGGGCTGGTCCAAGCTGGTGGGAATTTATGCGCTGCCTCTTGCTTTAATTGGAATTCTGCGTTTTGTATTGGTGAAGGAAACAGTACCTGTGGATGCGGACAGTGAGGGTAAAATTAAGGCAAAAGAAGTAGTGGCGGTACTGAAAAACAATAAATTTATCTATATCGTGGCGGCCATGTCCATTCTTTATAATATTACATTGGGAATGAATGCTTCCTCCTATTATTTTACATATATCGTTGGGGATATCAGTAAATATATGCTGATTGCGTCATTGAGCATGCCGATGCTGCTGGTAATGTTCGTATTTCCCGTAATGATGAAGAAAATCCCGATTTCCCGTATTGTAATGTTGGGGTGTGTATGCGGGGCAGCAGGATATCTGCTGAATTTTGCGGCGGGCTCCAATATTGTGCTTCTTATGATAGCAGGTGCTCTTTATGGTCTGGGAGGATTGCCCATTGCTTATATTTCCGGTATGTTGATTTTGGACTGTGCAGAATATAATGCGCTGAAGGGGATGGCTCGTGCAGAAGGAACCATGACCGCATTTTCCAGCTTTGGTTCCAAACTGGGCCAGGGAATTGGCTCCGCCCTTCTTGGCGTACTCCTTGGAGCTGCGGCCTTTGACGGCAATCTGGCGGCGGACGCTCAGGCCGAGAGTGCACTTATAATGATAAGAAGCCTGTATAGTATTATTCCGGCAATTATGTTTATGTTGATTTTTATTACTTTATATTTCTATAAACTGGACAAGGTTTTGCCGAAGCTTCGTGCTGAAAAGGCAGCAGAAGGAAACTCCTGACTGGCGGTATAACAACAGGAAATGTTACGGCTGCAGCCGGAATAAAGCTGCAGCCTTTTGAAATAGTCTCTATTTTTGTGTAAAAGGAAAGTATGGATAAGTTTATGGATGCACAGGAATTTTTTGCACAGCTTCCCAGAGGAAAGGAAGATAAACCACTTCTTTTCGGCTTTGGGCCGCTGGAATACAACAAGGATGATATAGACGGCCTTTATTATATGCTGGATCGGGATTTTTCAGGCTGCCTGCTTCTTAATTTTGCCAAGCCCATGAATCCGGAAATTCAGGGAAGGGCCTGGCTGAACGGGGAAATGCTGCCGCCCTGTGTGCTGAAATATATGCCGATTATGGGAAACCTCTGGGTGCTCGGCATTCCGATGCGCGGGTTCGTAAATGAATATGGTAAGGAATATAGTCTGCATGTTGAGGGCTACACGGATACGGACGGAAATGAGATGAATCCCCAGGATTTTACGGTTAAGTGTACCGACAGAGCGTTTCCGGAAAAAAAGAATGCGGCACATGAAACAATTGCGCTTCAGGCGGCGCAGGAAGGAATTGTACTTCTGAAAAACGAAGGACAGCTTCTTCCTTTGGCGGAAGGAACAACGCTTAATCTCTTTGGGAAGGGAGTGAACCAGTTCCGCACAAGCGCAGTAGGCGCAGGAAAGATCAATCCCCGGTATACGATAGATTTGCTGACGGCGTTGCGCGAGGGCGGGGTATTTGGAGTAAACGAAGAGCTGCCGAAGTTTTACAGATGTGACAGGGACGCAATCCCGCAGGCAGAGGTGATAAAGGTGGCCCGTGAAAAAAGCGATCTGGCAGTCATGTTGATTACCCGCGGAACAGGAGAAAATCTGGATAATTCCAGCGCTAAGGGAGAGTATTATCTGTCAGGAGATGAAGAAAACCTGTTAAAGACGCTGTCTGAAACCTTCAGCCATACAGTGGTCATTTTAAATACCGGATATCCGATTGATGTGACCTTTGCCGACAGATATCATGTAGATGCACTTATTTATAACGGATTTGGAGGAATGCTGGCAGGGCAGGCGCTGGCAGATGTCCTTTCCGGAAAAATGAATCCCTGCGGGAAGCTGCCGGATACCTGGCCGATGGATTATTTTGATCTTCCCGCCAGCAGGAATTTCTATGATTCCGCTGATAAACCCAGGCTGGATGCCGACTGCGGGGTGTATGCGGATACCTGTTATGAAGAGGGGATTTATGTGGGCTACCGCTATTTCAGTACGTTCGGCAAAGCGCCGGCCTATCCTTTTGGTTATGGACTAAGCTATACCAGTTTTACGGTGAAGCCCGGTAAACTGGTATATGACAGGGGAATATATGGAGAAATCACTGTAACGAATACAGGATCCTGCTCCGGGAAAGAAGTGGTGCAGATCTATGTGAATAAGCCTGACGGCCGTATGGAAACACCGGATAGGGAACTGATATATTTTGCCAAAACAAGGGAACTTCAGCCAGGCGAAACGGAGCGGATCCCGGTATCAGTCCCGGAAAAAAACCTTACCGTGTATGATACGGATAAAGCAGCCTATATAATGCCTGCCGGGGAATATACGATATTTGCGGGAACGGATGTCAATGCCCCAATATGGGGAAGCTTTGTGAATGAAGCAGAAACAATTGTAAAACAGGCATCCCATCTGATGATGGCGCCCAACCCGCCGGAGACCCTCAGCAAAAGAAATCCGGAAAGCTGGCCGAAGGGAGAACGGACCGGGGTAAAGGAAGGGACAGACGGTTTTTTCCCTGTGGGGAAGCGCAGCGCTTATCCGGCGTCTTTTAACTCTGGCAAATCGGGGAAAAAGCTTGTTTATCAGGATGTGAAAAGGGATCCTTCTCTTGTAAATGAATTTGTGGCAGCGCTGAGCATTGAAGAACTGGCGAGGCTTTGTGTCTGTGCCTCTGCCGGCTGGGGAATGGAAGGCGTGGGGGAGGCTGGACGGGTGTACCAGTTGGAAGGCTATGATATGCCTGATTTTCCTGTATCGGATGGAAATAGTGGTGTGAACCTGCGGGTGCCGAATATCGGAATGCCCTCCGGTGTTACTTTATGCGCAACTTTTAATAAGGAACTGATGGAGCAGGTGGGCCGTGTAATAGGCGAAGAAGCGAAGGCGCTGGGGATGCCGCTGATATTGGCACCGGGAATGAACCTGCACAGAAATCCACTGAACGGCAGGCAGCCGGAATACTTTTCAGAGGATCCGTATCTCGCAGGGATGATGGGAGGACATTACTGTAAAGGCATGGAAAGCGCCGGCGTAGGCAGCTGCATAAAGCACCTGATTGGGAACAACTGCGAGAGCACGCGGAAACGCAATCAGAGCATTATCGGAGAACGTGCACTTCGGGAACTGTATCTGAAGCCTTTTGAAATTGCCATGGGAGAACATATGCCCGCTTCTGTCATGACTGCCTATAATGCAGTGAACGGCTGCCCCACGGCCGCTGACGAAGAACTGATACAGGGGTTCCTGAGGGAAGAAAACGGGTTTGACGGATTTGTTATGACCGATTGGGGAACCTATGATACAGCCGGTGTGGCGGAGATGGTGCAGGCAGGTAACTGCTGGATTACGCCGGGCTCTTTGGATGATACCTATACCGGACAGATAGTCGAAGGCGTAAAGGAAGGCCGGATTACCCTGGAGCGTCTGGAAGAGAATGCCGCCTGGATTATTAGAACGATGATAAGGTTTGCTTAACCTGGCAAATCGGGAGGAGAAGAAGGATGAAACTTTACGACTTAAGAACAGATTCCAGAAAGACGCCCCTGGGGACAGATGAAAGGTCTCCGGCATTTTCCTGGAAAATAGCTTCGGATAAACAGAATACCTTCCAGGAAAGCTATCATATCATTGTGTGTTCGCCGGAGGAAACCGTTTGGGACAGTGGTGTGGTGCGTGACAGGCAGTCTTTGTATCTGGTATATCAGGGCAGTCCTTTGCAGCCGCAGACCCGTTATACGGTTCAGGTTGCCGTAACAGACAGTCATGGGGAGGAGGACACGGCGGAGACCTGGTTTGAGACAGGCCTTATGTCACCTGATAACTGGCAGGCTTCCTGGATTACTCACAGCGGGGAGGATGACAGGGAAGCCTGTGCGGTTTTCCAGAAAAAATTCTTTCTTAGCGGCGACATAAAGCAGGCAAGATTATACATAAGTTCTCTGGGAATTTATGAATTTAAAATGAATGGACAGCGGACAACAGGAGCCTGCTTTACCCCGGGATGGACCAGCTACCACCACAGGCTGCAGTACCAGACCTATGATATTACCGCTGCTCTTTACCGAGAGACTCCTTCAGGAAACAACCCGGAAAGCTCCACGCAGGAGCGAGGGGGCAATCTGCTGGAGGTTACGGTCGGCAACGGTTGGTATAAGGGTATTCTTGGGTTTGACGGAAAAGGAAACCATTATGGGAAAAGGACCGCGCTGATTGCCCAAATCCTGTTATGTTATGAGGATGGACGCAGAGAAACGATAGTGACGGATGAAACCTGGCTGAACACTACAGGAGAAAAAAGATATAGTGACATTTATAACGGAGAGGTAATTGATCATACGTTCTGCCCGCCTCCTGCACTGCCCAGTGTAAAGTATGAATATACAAAACAGATTCTGACCGCGCAGGAAAATGAACCGGTATGTGTTGCACAGCGCATCCAGGCAAAGCAGACGCTGATTTCTGAAAAAGGAGAATTTATTCTGGACTTCGGACAGAATATGACCGGTGTGGTAGAAACGAGGCTGCGGTGTAAAGAGGGCAGCAGGGTTAAACTGTACCATGGAGAAGCCCTGGATGAAAGGGGGTGTTTTTTTAATACCAATCTGAGGACTGCGAAAGCAGCGGATACTTTTATCTGCAGGGGAGGGGAGGAGCTGTTCTGCCCGTCCTTTACCTATCATGGATTCAGATATGTAAAGGTTGAGGGATTGGAGACGGTTCCGAACCCGGAGGACTTTACCGCATGTGTAATGCACAGCGGCCTGGAACAGACAGGTTCTTTTTGCTGCTCTGATGAAAAGGTGAACAGGCTCTGGCAGAATATTGACTGGACCATGCGGAGCAACTATTTCGATATCCCCACAGACTGCCCTCAGAGAGATGAACGGTTCGGCTATACCGGAGATGCCCAAATCTTTCTTTCCACTGCGGCATTTTTGAAGGATACCGCAGCCTTTTTCAGAAAGTGGCTCAGGGATGTAAAGCAGGAAAATACGCTGGAATACGGAGTGCCCATGGCTGTACCGAACATTCTGGGCAATTCTGCCGGAATCGCCATATGGCAGGATGCGGCTGCGGTGGTTCCGTGGACAATTTATCAGGTCTATGGTGACAGGCGCATATTGGAGGAGCAGTATGACAGCATCAAATGCTGTGTGGAGCATTCCCGAAGCAGAACGGAGAAGGACGGTCTGCTGCATACCGGACAGCAGCTGGGCGACTGGGTGGCTCTTGACATGGAACGGGGGCCTATGCGCGCCCTGCCGGAAGGCATGCTGAATCTGGAACTGAGGGAAAAGAGCGGCGCTACAGATTTGTATTTTATTGCCAATGCCTATTATCTGTATTCCATATCCCTGATGATAAAAACGGCGGAAGTGTTGGGGAAGCAAGAGGATGCAGCGGAATATAGCAGGCTGTATCAGGAGGTACTGCATAGCTTTCGGAAAGAATATATCACGCAGACGGGTCGTCTGATATCGGAAACCCAAACAGGCTGTGCACTGGTTCTTCAGTTAGGGCTGGCGGAGGAAAAGGACCAAAAGCAGGTGCTGGAGGTCTTGAAAAATAATATCAGGCAGCATAAAAACCATTTAACCACAGGTTTTGCCGGAACCCAGTTTTTATGCCGTGTCCTTTCGGATAATGGTGAACATGAGACAGCAGGTAAAATCTTTTTACAGGAGGACTGTCCTTCCTGGCTGTACAGCGTCAATTTGGGAGCCACTACGGTATGGGAGCTTTGGGACGGCGTCAATCCGGACGGCAGCTTTAACCCATATGAAATGAATTCACTCAACCAGTATGCCCTGGCTTCCATCGGTGATTGGATGCACCGGAATCTGGGGGGTATAAGTTCTCTGGAGCCGGGGTATAAAAAATCAAGAATTGCTCCCAGGCTGATTACAGGGATTCCGGAAGTGGAGACCTCTCTGGAAACCGTTTATGGGAAACTATCCTGTTCCATAAGCTGCCGGAAGGGGAAATACCGGATCGATATCCAGGTCCCCGCCAATACTACAGCCCATGTAAGCCTGCCTGAAAAGGAAGATTTCCAGGTTGGATCAGGCAGGTATCATTACGAATACGAAACGAAAGCATCTTTTGTCAGACAGAGGTTTAGTACGGATTCCACACTGGGAGCGCTCCTGGCGGAGCCCTTGGGGGCTCAGATGCTGCACAGCTATGCACCGGAGCTTTGTGAAAATGAACTGTTTATGCAGTTTGCTGTAAATCGGACAATAGAAGAAATCAGCAACATGCTGCCGCCGGAGTCCATGGCTCTTTTTACGACAGTCTTGGATCGGCTCAATCAGACGGAAGGAGAGGAAAAGCAAAATGAAGCGGATAAAATGGAATGATGACTGGATATTTTTAAAACCTGGGGAAAATCCCATGATGGCAGCCATATCCGGAGGCGGGGGCTGCGGGGAAATAGTGACACTGCCCCATGATGCCATGATTCATGAGGAAAGGACACCGGATACAAAAAATGGCCATCAGACGGGATTCTATCCCGGAGGATGCTACACGTATATAAAAAATTTTACTGCGCCCAGGGAATGGGCACAAAAAACGGTATTGGTGGAATTTGAGGGCGTGTACCAGAATGCAAGAGTTTATGTCAATGGTGATTATGCGGGAGGACATCCGGGAGGTTATACTTGTTTCTCCGTGGTTTTGGACGATTTTCTTAAGCCTGGGGAAAATAATGAACTTAAGGTGATCGCAAATAACTCGGCGGAGGAAAACAGCCGCTGGTACTCCGGAAGCGGCATGTACCGCGATGTTAATCTGATAGTGGGCAACCAGGTACATATCGGAATGGACAGTGTGAGAATACAGACACCGGAGGTGGAAGAGGATCTTGCCGTGGTACAGGTTGAGGTCACAATCAGAAACCAGGGAGGCCGGAAATTAAAAACCCGTTTGTACATAGAATTGACAGATCCGCAGGGGACGCCTGCGGGGAAAACGGAGATTCCGGTGACCGTTTTCGCTCAGGATGAGGAGGTTTGCCGCCAGCGGATTATGGTAGAAGCGCCGGTACTCTGGAGCTGTGAAACTCCGAAGCTGTATACCTGCAGGCTGGTACTGAAGGCGGAAGGGGAAGTGCTGGATGAAGCAGAAGAGGTTTTCGGCATCCGCACCATCTCACTGAATGCAAAAAAGGGACTGCGTATCAATAAAAAGGAAGTGAAGCTGCGCGGAGCGTGTATTCACCATGATAATGGCATTATCGGGGCCGTTACACTGGAACGGGCGGAGGAGCGCCGGTGCAGACAGCTGAAGGAGGCTGGTTTTAACTGTATCCGAAGTTCCCACCATCCTCTCAGCCGTGCCATGCTCAATGCCTGCGACAGGGAAGGAATGCTGGTGCTGGATGAGCTTTCCGACTGCTGGACCAGAAGTAAAAACAATAATGATTATGCGCAGTACTTCCCGGATTACTGGGAATTCGATGCAAAACAGCTGGTAGCAAAGGATTTTAACCATCCGTCGGTAATCATGTATGTGACGGGCAATGAGATCCAGGAAGCAGGAACGGCAAAGGGCGCTCAGCTGAATCGTATAATAACCCGGAAATTCCACAGCCTGGACGATACACGGCCTGTAACTGTAGCCATAAATGGTCTGCTTTCATGTATGGATCATATGGGAGAGATCATGTGCGGGATTATGGGGATCACTATGGAGCAGATGCAGCAGATGCAGGCCCAGGCCGCGGCACAGCCTGCGTCGGATGCAGGCTCCGACGCAGCCAACGGCAGTACGGATCTGATGAAAGGACCAATGGCCGATGCCTTTGCCGCAAATAATATAGTGACTGAGATTCTGGAGGAATTTACTTCAGTAACAGATCTGGTGGGCTATAACTATCTTACTGCCCGTCATGCAAAAGAACATGAACTGTATCCTGACAGAGTAATACTGGGAACGGAAACACTGCCGTCGGATATCGTTCGGTTATGGAAGATTGTAAAGGAAAATAAACATGTGATTGGGGATATGACCTGGACCGGCTATGATTATCTGGGAGAAGCGGGTTCCGGCTGCTTTTACTATGACGGCCGACAGGGATTTATGCCCAACTGGCCCATTAGTGTTGCCTATATGGGAGATATTGATATTATCGGTTACCGCCGCCCCATAAGCTATTTTCGGGAAATTGTATATGGACTGCGGACAGCGCCTTATATTGCGGTGGAAAGACTGAATCATTACGGGGAAAAAGTGAACAAATCCGCATGGGCCTGGAAGGATGAAATCGCAAGCTGGACCTGGGACGGTTATGAGGGAAAACCTGCAATCGTAAATGTATATGCTGCAGCAGAGGAAATCGAACTGTTTCTGAACGGGAAATCCATGGGAAGAAAAAATGCGGGAGAAGAACATGAGTGGATGTGCAGCTATGAAATCCCTTATGAACCGGGAGAACTGAAGGCCGTGGGATATACGCAGGGGAATGAAGCAGGACAGGATATTCTGGTAACGGCGGGCAGACCTGCAACATTGAAGGCCCGGGCAGATCGGAGAGTGCTGAAAGCAGACGGCGCGGATCTTTCTTATATTACAGTAAATCTGGCTGATGAGGAAGGAAGGCTCAACCTTTGGGCGGAGAAGGAAATTACAGTGTCTGTAGAAGGTGCGGGGACGCTTCAGGGCTTTGGAAGCGCTGATCCGGCAACGGAAAACCGGTACGACAACACTACATGGAAAACCTATGACGGCTATCTTCTGGCCGCAATCCGTTCCGGAAAGGAAGCGGGTAAGATAAAAGTAACATTTACAGCAGACGGATGCGAAGCAGCAGAAGTTATGCTGACCGTAGATACAGGAAAGAAGGAGTAAAAATATGGCAAATAAATATATCTGTAACCCAATGAATCTGGAGTACCGCTATCAGTTTTTTGGAAATTTAAAGCAGCCCGGTATTTTTCATGCCAGTAAAGAGGCGGCGGATCCCTCATTAATTTTGGTGGATGGGACCTATTATCTGTTTCCATCCGTAACCGGCGGATTTTTTACAAGCAAGGATCTGGCAGAATGGGAGTTCCATCCTTTTGTAGGCGAAATGCCTGTCTACGATTATGCACCGGATATCCGTTATATCGGAGGCTATTTTTATTACTGTGCTTCCGGTATGCAGGAGGCTTGTGATTTTTACAGAACCAAGGATCCGGTAAGCGAGCCTTTTGAGAAGGTGGAGGGTTCCTTTCCCTTCTGGGATCCTAACCTGTTTGAGGATGAGGATGGCAGGCTGTATCTGTATTGGGGGTCTTCCAATGTAACACCTGTTTATGGCGGGGAACTGGATCGGGATACTATGAAACTTAAAGGGGAGCCGGTAGAATTAATAGCGGCCAGAGAAGAGGAGCTGGGCTATGAAAGAAACGGCGCCGATCATAAGACTCCCAAAACACAGGAGCAGATAGAGGAGGATGTAAAAAATCTGTACGATTCCATTCCGGGTAAGGAAAATGCAAGCGAAGAAGAGTTGGCGGCTATGAGACAGACTCTTTATGCTTATATGGGGAATGCTCCTTATCTGGAGGGGGCATGGATGACAAAGCACAATGGCATTTATTATCTGCAGTATGCATTCCCGGGAACACAGTATAATGTATATGGGGATGCGGTATATATTAGTGACAGCCCGCTGGGGCCGTTTAAGGTGGCTGAAAACAACCCCTATTCGTATAAGCCGACCGGTTTTATTACCGGAGCCGGACATGGATCCACTGTGGAGGATACCCGGGAGGGATTCTGGCATATTTCTTCTATGCGTATCAGCCGCAATCATAAATTTGAACGCAGGCTTGGCCTGTGGAAGGCAGGTTTTGATGCCGATGGAGAGTTGTACTGTGATCAAAGGTATGGGGATTGGCCGCTTCGTGTGGATAGCCGCCCCTGGGAGCAGCCGGAATGGATGCTGCTTTCTTACCGTAAGCCGGTGAGTGTTTCTTCCGGGAAGGGCGTGGAATTTATAACCGATGAGGATATCAGGACGTGGTGGAAGGCCGCTGATAACCAGCCTGGTTCGCAGGTCTGCTTGGATCTGGAAAAGGTACAGGACGTACATGCCGTACAGATCAATTTTGCGGAGGATGGAATTGAAGTACAGCTTCCTGAAGGTGAAAGTGCACATCAGGATATGTCGGAAATACGTTTTATTGATACCAGGATACAGCCGCTGCGCTGGATACTGGAAGGTTCACAGGACGGTGTTCATTTCAGTATGCTTGCAGATAAATCGCAGGCGGATACCGATCTTTCCCATGATTTTCTTGTCTGGGAAACAGGAAAGCAGGTCAGATATCTGAGGTTGACAATTCTGGAACTGCCATATGCTCAGATTCCCTGTATTTCCGGGCTGCGTGTATTTGGAAAAGGACAGGGCCAAAGACCGAAAGCAGCCGATGAAGTCACAGTACAGGAGATGGGAGAACTGAATATCACGGTGGACTGGAAGGATACGGCAGCGACAGGCTATAACGTGTTATGGGGATATGCGCCGGATAAACTTTATCACAGCAGTATTGTTTACGGGCAATGCAGACGGGAAATCGGCGCGTTGATGAAAGGAAAGCCCCTGTATGTGCGTGTGGACGCTTTTAATGAAGCCGGGATTACGGAAGGCAGTATTCTGAAGGTGCGGTGAAGCGTTTTGCAGTGGCAGACAGATTGGAGAAAATAAAATGAAGACAGTTAAAGAAAAACAAATTTTGGTAGGTGCTGATTTTGCAGGTTTTCCTCTGAAAGAAGCCGTAGTGGAGCATCTTCGTAAAAAAGGCTGGACAATAACGGATATAGGGGTAAAAAGTGCCGATGAAGAAAATCCGGAAATGTTTCATCGGATAGGGCTGAAGGCAGGGGCAATGATTACCGAAAAAGAGTTTGAAAGGGCACTTTTATTCTGCGGCACAGGAATGGGGATACATATTGCCGCAAGCAAATGTCCGGGTGTACATGCCGGCGTAGTAGAGAGTGTTCCGGCAGCTTTTCGCGCAATAACAGGAAATGGAGTCAATGTGCTTGCCATGGGTGCTTTTTATGTGGCGCCTCAAATGGGAAAGGACATTGCAGATGCATATCTGGGGGCTGAGCTTGGCACAGGATATGAGTGGTGGCCTAATTTCTATGAATTTCACAAGCTGGCTATTGATGAGCTGAATGCTTTTGATTATGAGAAATTCAGGGAAAATGGGTTTGAGGTGAAAAGAATGGGGGATTTTCCGCTGAAATTGATGGATAAATAAAAATGAGAGGTGTAAATAATAAGGTATTTCGTGAAATCTTTTGAAAAAGAGAATGTAACATTAACGGGCTATATCCATGATGTAAGCAATGAACTGAAAAATGCTCAAATCCGGCCGGCTGTCCTGATTTTTCCGGGCGGCGGATACTTTATGTGTTCTGACAGGGAAGCGGAGCCGGTAGCCCTGGCTTATATGGCCGAAGGATACCAGGCGTTTGTACTGAGGTATTCCGTTGGAGAGAAAGTCCCTTTTTCTCAGTCCTATGAGGACGCCTGTACAGCCCTTGCATATCTGAAGGAAAATAGCGATGAACTGCATGTGGATGCCAAAAAGATTGCAATTGCAGGATTTTCTGCAGGCGGTCATCTGGCGGCTGCGCTCGGGACAATGGGAAAGGATAAGCCAACCGCAATGATATTAGGTTATCCGGTAATTTTATCCTCCATGGGAGATGGTATCTGTAAAGAAATTCCCGGTCTGGATGAAAAAGTGACGGCAGAGACACCTCCTGCTTTTATTTTCTCAACAAGCAATGATATCATTGTCCCGGTGGAAAACAGCCTGAAATTTGCGGAGGCACTGAATAAAAATGGGGTGGAATTCGAACTGCATATTTTCAGAAATGGAGTTCATGGCCTGTCTCTTGCTAAACCTCTGACTTCAAATGGAGAGCGCAGTATGGTAAATCCTGTGGTCGCAGAATGGTTTACGGATAGTGTACGCTGGCTGAAGGAGATATGGGGCGATTTTTATGCGGATCATACTAGTGAGCTGGAGATGACCGTAAATGGTGCAGGAATTGATACTCCGGTGAAGCTTTTGCTCCAGTCAGAGGGCTGTGAAGCAATACTGACAGAACATATTCCAAACATAAGAGAAATGCTGAAGGAGAATCCGATGGCCGGGGAATTCTCGCTGCGTATTATGAATCATTATTCTCCGGAAATTATAACCGGTGACATGCTGGAAGAAATGGAGCGGAAACTGGCTGCATTACAATAAGCGGAGTAATAAGGGCTTAAGTGTGCTTCGGAAGATGTTTATAAAGACGACATAAAATAACCAGAGAAAAACGAGTTTGTGGTTTTCTTCTCTGGTTATTTGCATGGAGTGAGGATAAATGCATTAATTTTAATCTGATAGTTCATTTTTAACAGCTTAAATTGTCACATTTTTTTGCGCAGTTATATTGATGCGTTTATACTGGGAATTCTGGAAGAATTACAAGAAAACGGAAGAACGGTAATAGCAGAGACAGCACAGGAAGAAAGGCAGAAAGCTGATACAACTGGCCCATGGGCGGCAGTATGCGGACTGTCCACAGCAAATGAATTCTTCACTGTTGACAATTAACCATTTGTAAAGTATCATAATTATATTCTTATTATTAGTATTAAGTGCGTTCGCACATTCTGGCAGTTTCTGCCGCAAATCACATTTTATAACGGCAGGAACTGCAGAAGAAACTATCAGAAGTATCTTTGTCTGCATTCCTGCTTTCACAGGGAGGTAAGAATGAAGGGAAAGACAGCAATTGGCGCGGCACTGGATGCCGCCGGAGCGAAGGCCCAGTACGATGGGCATGTAAAGCGTATCCTGGGTAACAGACAGGTTTTGGCACGTATTCTTAAGGGTGCTTCTGAGGAATTCCGGGAGTACTCCCCGGAAGAAATCGTCGGCTGGATTGAGCCTGACATCGAGATTGAGGGGACAGCGCTGCGTCCTGGAGAAACAGGGAAGGAGAAGCTTCTTATCACCGGGGACAGCACAGAGAGCAGGATACCCGGAGAAGGAACCATAACCTATGATATCAGATTCCGTGTTTATGTCCCCGGACAGGGCCGCAGGGAGACGGTAAAGCTCCTGATGAATGTGGAGGCGCAGAAAAAATTCTACCTGAAATATCGGATAGTAACCAGGGGAATATTTTACGGCGCAAGAATGCTCTCGGAACAGCTGGACAGGGAATTTACAGACTCGGAATATGGGAAGCTGAAAAAGGTATATAGCATATGGATCTGTATGAATGCCCCATTACATATAGGAAACGCCCTGACAGAGTATTGGATTGGGAAAAGAGATATTATAGGGACAATGCCGGAAAAGAAAAAGAATTATGATAAACTTTCAGTTATCATTATCTGCCTGAATGAAAAGAGCAAGGAGAAAGGAGGAGAACTGCACGGTTTTCTGAATACCCTGCTTTCCCCAAAGATGAATGCAGCCAGGAAAAAGGAAGTGCTGTTGAGGGATTATGGAGTTGAGATGGAACAGGAAATAGGAGAGGAGCTGAAGCAGATGTGTAATTTAAGTGAGGCCATTGAGGAAAATGCAATGCGGAAGGGGGTAAGGAAAGGGGTTAGAAAGGGAATCAGCCTGACTAAGAGTATAATGCGTCTGGCGGGAGAGGGGAAAACGGAAGAAGAAATTTCGGCCATCTGCGGCGTCAGTGCAAAGATGGTACGTGAGATTATGGAGGCTTAGCTGATGTGCGAGAGTGCAAAATAAAGTATGTTGCCGGCCAGTCTTCTCCTTTTTTGGCCTGATTTCCAATATTCTTGGTATTGCACGGCAGAATGGCAGATTGGATTATACGCTTTGTTTATGGGCTGCGTAGTGCTGCAGGCCTGGTTCTGATAATATCTGCAGGGCAATATTCCCGAAAAACGTGCCTAAGATACCTAAACTGTCTATGCAGCAAGGCTGATTGTGATATAATGATTTCTGAAAATGTTTCCGTATCCTTCTGATATTGATGAGAAGTGTATTGGAACTTTGGGTAAATAATAAAGCTGAGATATTATCTTTATCAGAAAATAAGAATTTTGGTCAGGACGGGTGTGGCAGAAAAGACGGGAAGTACTTTTGTGACTACTGTCCGTCGCATTATTGCAGGCATGCCTGTGGTATGCAGGGGGAGAACATGAAATTAACAAATATATTTATAAAATACTGTCTTAAATATTTTGTGGCCTTTATTATTATTCTGGCCTGCTGTATACCGGTTGCGGAAGTTTCCTATAAGATTGTTAAACAGCAGATTATTGAGAAGAACCAGCTTAAGCTTAAGGAAGGAATCAATATAATTGATCAGAATATATCCAAGATGTTTCTGCTGACAAAAAGCATGAAGCAGGATTATCATTTTAATATGCTGATTAAGAAGAAGGGCGAGTTAAAGCCGGATGAGTATTTGTGGCTGCAGTATGCAAGAAGGAAGATGGAAGGTAACAGCCTCATCTATACTTTTCCAACGTACAGTTTTCTGCTGTTTAAAGAAAATAATATTTATATATCACCGGTCCAGTCCGATTCTGATTTTAATGAATATTATGGGAAGTTTTTAAAGATTTCAGGGGCGGAAACTGCGGAGAAGCTTAAACAGAAATTATTTGAGATACCGGGGATTTATTCCTTTAATAAGGTGGATAAAATTAATTTTATTGCTGACGGAATGGAAAAGGAGCTCAGTAATGCCATAATTTGTATGATTAAGGGCACATCCGATTATACCGACAGCGCTTCCTATATAATGACCTATGTTCTGGATCCCAAAACCTTGATCCAGTTATTGCTGGCAGAGGATGCCATGGCAGAGGGAGTAGTGCAGATCGAAGATGTTGGGCAGGATGAGATATTATTAAGTTATGGCACTGATTGCATACTGCCCTGGAATAATGCGCCGGACGAAAGGGTTCAGATTAATGGGGAGGGGTATTTTCTCTGTTCCTATGAGGCCCAGGAAGCCGGTTGGCGGGTAACAATAGGTTTCCCGGAAACGATTGTGGAAAACCAGACAAAAAATATTATGTATATCATTCTGTTTTACATTTGCCTGGGAATTTTTATTGTGTTATGTCTGACCATTTTTTTCAGTTACAGGCAATATGCGAACATAAGGAATTTATTTGCCACCTTATCAGGGGAGGGCAGCGCGCCTGATAAGGGGCAGAATGAATATGAAGCCTTACGCTGTATTCTTAAGAATATTACGCAGAATAAGAACGAGTATAAGAGCAAAATGGAGAATCTGAATCAGCAGAACAGGGCTTTGATGCTGGAAAATCTTATTGTGCGGGGAATAAATACACAGGAAGAGCGGGAAGAATTCAAAAAATGCTTTGAAAGGCCTATGGAATATTTTTGTGTGGTGCTGCTCCGGATGAAGATTGAAGACTTGAATCAGTACCAGATAACTTTGCTTTGCATTATGGAATATCTGAAGGAAACTTCCCCCAATGATTTTTCAAACGTACATACAGGGATTAGGGATGAACTGTTTTTATTTTCACTGAATCCGGAAGATGCGTCTAATGTCAGCGGCATAAAAGTGATGTTCGAAAATATTATCACAGCGCTGTCTGATAACAGCAATATCGTTTTCCATGTGGGTATCAGCGCTATCGGAACGGACATATCGAATATCAACGTCTGCTATAATCAGGCAATGCAGGTTATTCAGGCCTATTGCAGTGAAGATGTTAATTCTGTGGAAGCGTATAATATCAATATTAATTCTGCGAAAGAGAACATAATTGATGTGGAATTTTTAAATAAGCTTTATAATTTGATTTTATGCGGTGAGAAGGAAATGATTGGGCAGCAGTTTTCAAAGGTGGAAGCATATTACCAGAAAATGCCGGTACAGTATGAGCTGCAGAAACAGCAGATTTTTTATACGGTAAGAAATGTAATTTACAGTGCGTATCTGCATCTCGTAACGAATCCGGGAGAGGCAGACATTCTGCCGGAATATCAGAGCAACTATTCTCTTTCGGAAATGGTTGGGAAGCTGAGGGATTCTTCCATTGCTGTCTGCAGCTATATGGAAGAAAAGAAAAAAAGCAGGAACAGTGAATTAAGGCAGAATATAATCAACTATATGGAATCGCATTTTATGGATTCTTCCATAACGGCATCATCTGTCAGCCGGGAGATGAAGATTTCTGAAAAATATTTAAGCCAGTTTATGAAAGAACAGACCGGTGAGACATTCGCTTCCTATTTGGAGAGGCTTCGGATCGTTAAGGCAAAGCAATATCTGGAAGAAACGGATTTGAGCAATGAAAAAATTTCGGAACTGACAGGGTTCGGGGCGCTTAACACATTTTACCGAACCTTTCACAAGCATACAGGGGTATCCCCGAAGGCATACAGAAGTGCCTGCCAGCATTAAAAAGCAGGCACTGCACCGCGGCTTTACAGCTGCAATATGTCAAAATATTATATTGGCCCTTATATCAGGCTCGCTTCGCGGCAATAGGCTCAAACAAGCGCGAAATGCTGAATTTGCCTGGTATAGGGGCTTTTTAATATTCTGATTTGAGAATAAAAAATAAAAATGAGAGGGTCTGATTCTTGCGGATAAAGAGTAATTTAAGGAAAGTGGCACTATTCATAATCGTAATTATCATGTAAAAATGGACAGGTAAGGAAAGCGGTTATCTATTGCCGATTTGGGAAGGAGGAGATGTTTTGATTTATGAATCAGTAAGGAAATATGAAGGGGAATTTAAAACTTTTTATCCTTACTCACCTGCAGCAGACAGAGGACGCTGGGAAAACCTGAATCTGTGCCTGAGAAAAAAGTGGATTTCTCTTGGGGAAGGTTACCTGAATACAGATTATCCGGCATTAACAGCTTCCGGTTATATGGAATTCTGTAATATCGGGGACAGGGCCGGATATGAGAGCGGTTACTTTGAAAGAAGGCGTATGCTGTATGCTCTGGTAATGGCAGAGTGTATGGAGGGAAAGAAGAGATTTTTAAGCAAAATAACAGATGGCATTTTTGCCATTTGTGAAGAAAGCGGCTGGCAGCTGCCTGCGCACAACCATTATAGTACAGGAGTTCACTACAAGCTTCCGGATATAGCCAATCCGGTTATGGATCTGTTTGCCTGTGAAACTGCCGCCGGACTTTCTATGGCTGCCTACCTTTTAAGGGAGGAACTGGATGGAATCAGCCCATTTATCTGTGAACGTATCCGTTATGAGATAAAGCAGCGTATCCTGGTTCCTTATCTGAACCGTGATTTTTTCTGGAAAGGAAAACCGGGGCAGAAGGTAAACAACTGGACAGCCTGGTGTACGCAGAATACCCTGATTGCTTTGCTTTCCGATGAGGATCTGACGCAGGATATAAGGAGGCAAATCCTGGAGCAGGCGGCAAGGAGCCTGGACATCTTTCTGGATACCTATGGGGAGGACGGCTGCTGTAATGAAGGCGCCAGCTATTACCGTGTGGCGGGGTTGTGCCTGTTTAATGCGCTGGAGGTTATGAATTTCGTAACGGATGGTGCGCTGACAGACATATATCGCGAAAACAAGGTTAAAAATATGGCTCCGTACATATTAAATGTCCATATAGCAGAGGAGTACTATGCTAATTTCGCGGATTGTGCCCCTGCCTGTGAGCGGGCGGGCGCGAGGGAATATCTGTTTGCCAAAAGAGTAGGCAATGAAAATATGATGCGTTTTGCGGCGAAGGATTTCAGAGAAAATAAAAATACAGTCCTGCCAAGGCAGTCGGAAAATTTGTTTTATTTTCTGCAGAGCGTTTTTACCAGTGACGAAATCCTTGCCTTTGATGCATCAGGTGAGATAAGCAAGCCTGATATTTATTATGAAAGCGTGGGATTGTTTCTTGCCCGGGACGCGGAAAATTTTCTGGCAGTAAAGGCAGGCGGCAATGACGACAGCCATAACCATAACGATACAGGAAGTATTATTTACTATAAAAAGGCAAAACCGGTTCTCATAGATATTGGTGTGGAAACGTACAGCAGAAAGACATTCTCTCCGGAAAGATATGATATCTGGACTATGCAGTCCGCTTACCATAATGTATTGACATTTGGTAACATTATGCAGAAAGCCGGAGCAGAGTACCATGCGGATGTATTGGATGTAGCGCTGAAAACGGATCCTGTAAGAATAGATATGGAACTGGCAGGATGTTATCCGCCGGGAACAGTGTCAGGCTACAAACGTACGGTTGAGTTTAAAAAAGGAAAGTGGATACGGGTGGCCGATCATTTCTCACCGTATGCAAAAGGGGTATTCTTAACACTGATGACTGTGGAGAAGCCCAGGCAGCAAGGCAATGTTCTTTATATCGGGGAATTGGAAAAATTATATTTTGACGGTAACGTTAAGGCAGAAATAGAAGAGATTGAATTATCCGATACAAAGCTGAGGAAGGAATGGGGAAGGAACCTGTACCGAACAAAAATATATCCTGCTGACAGTGAGATTGCTTTTACCGTCAGGCTGGATGAAAAATAAAAAGTAAAGGGGTAATACAAGTAATGAAGAAGAGTATTTACAGTGGATTAAAAAAGAGCTGGAAAAAAAGCCTGTCAATGGGTCTGGTATTATGCGTTCTGGGAATGAGCGCGGCAGGCTGTGGTAAAACAGCAGAAACAACAGAAACCGCAGGAACTACAGGAACTGATGTACAGGTATCGGAGGAAAGCGGAAAAGAAAAAATTACAATTGCACTTCAGGCAAACAGCTTTATCACCGACTATGATGATAATTATCTGACAAAAAAGCTGGAAGAGGAGATGGGAGTGGATATCGAAATCTATCAGCTTCCTGCCGACAGCAATGAGATGAAGACAAAAATTTCCCTGATGGTTTCCGGGGGAGAGGAACTTCCGGATGTATTCTGCACCTATGGTATCCCTCAGGAACTGATATTGGATTACGGAAGCAAGGGCGCTTTTATCTCTTTGAATGATTATCTTGACAATCCGGAAACCGCACCGAATTTTAATGCTATCCCGGAAGAAGAAAAACAAGCTATTCTTGATACAATTACAAGTGCGGACGGGAATATTTATTCCCTGGCAAAGTATGAGCCTCAGTCCTGGAATCTGACTCCTTACCGTATGTATATAAATCAGGCCTGGCTGGATAAGCTGGGATTGGATATGCCTGAAACAACAGACGAACTTCATGAAGTCTTGAAGGCTTTTGTAAATAACGATCCCAATGGAAACGGTGTTAAGGATGAAATAGGCGTATACGGACTGGCAGCAGGCGGATACGGCGAAAATATAACGGTTGCTTTGATGAATTCCTTTATCTTTTATAATGGGGGCTTATCTTTAGCCGAGGACGGAAAAACGGTCATTGCTCCTTATGCGACGGAGGAATGGAAAAAGGGTCTTGCGTATATGGCCGGGCTGTATTCCGAGGGGCTTTTATCAGCATCTATCTTTACGGATGATTCAACACAGTTTAAGGCAGTGCTGAATAATGAAGCGGCGAATCTTGTAGGTGTTGTTTCTGCGGGCAGTACAAGCAACTGGGCGGATGCAAATACAAATCCCAATTTCCTGGAGATGGAGCTTCTCAGCCCGCTTCAGGGGCCTGATGGAATTGCATATACTCCTTACACTCCTTATAACTCGGAACCTACATGGTATATTACTTCATCCTGTAAAAATCCGGAACTGGCAGTAAAAATGGGCGATTTATTTTTCCGTCAGGATATCAGCATGACAGCCCGTTATGGAGAAGAAGGCGTGGACTGGAGCATGGAGGACGACGTATTGTCTAAATACACCACACCTTACATTGATATGGGAATTTTCGATAAAGTAACTGCTGTGGATCTGAGCAATTTGTGGGCCCAGAATAATAATAAGAGCTGGCATAACATCGGTCCCCGTTATGCATCCCTGACCTTTACCGATGGTGTGGCGCTGGGAACAGAGGACTATAATCCGGAACTGAAAACAGAACAGCTGAAAGCACAGAATTATCTCAAGTATCAGTCGGCACATCCGGAACATGTATTGTCAGGCTATAAATATACACTGGAAGAGACAGAAAGAATTACAGAGGCCGCAACAAACATTCCTGATTTTGTGAAACAGAGTGTTGCCGAGTTTGTAACCGGAGCCAGAAGCCTGGAGGACTGGGATCAGTATCTGGAGGAACTTAACAATATGGGACTGCAGGAATATGTTGAGTGTACACAGGCGGCATTTGACAGGCTGAATCAGTAAGACTGTTCCATATAAAAAAGGAAACTAATCAAAGGGGCTGCTGTTTACCGGTGCTATAATATTCCGGATTACGGCAGCAGCCCTTCCCTAATTTTTACTTTAAAGGCGGTATCTCAATGAGTAATGTAGCGACAACAGGTAAAGGAATGAGTAATAAACAAAGGACAGTCTGGAAAAAAATCCAGAAACGCTGGCAGCTGTATCTTCTTTTACTGATTCCGCTTATCTATATTATTGTGTTTGCATATGTTCCTATGGGCGGTCTGGTAATTGCGTTCAAAAAGTATGACTTTTCCAAGGGAATATTCGGAAGCCCCTGGGTTGGGCTGGCTAACTTTGAAAAATTTATTTCTTCTTATAAATTTGGTATGGTTCTTAAGAATACGCTGACCATATCTTTATACAGCCTTCTGACTTTTCCTATTGCCATTATTTTTGCCCTGCTTTTAAATGCATTCCCTATGAGGCGGTATAAAAAAGTTATTCAGACAACTACCTATATCCCTCATTTTATTTCCACGGTTGTTATGGTTGGCCTGATTTTTCAGCTCTTAAATAACAGGACCGGAATGTTCGGAAGCCTTTATACATTTTTTACAGGAAGCAGCGCGCCTAACCTGCTTGCGGACGGTGAGTATTTTAAGCACCTGTATGTATGGTCAGGGGTATGGCAGGGGACCGGCTACAGTTCCATAATATACATAGCGGCATTGGCCGGGGTAGACCCGTCGCTGCATGAAGCGGGAAGAATTGATGGGGCAAGCAGATTCCAGCTGGTCCGTTATATAGATTTCCCGAGTATACTTCCCACGGTTAGCATCATGTTGATTCTGGCAATTGGAAATATTATGAATGTAGGATTTGAAAAGGTATTGCTGATGCAGAACAGCCTTAATATGAACTATAGTGAAATCATATCCACTTATGTGTACAAGGTTGGCCTGGCCAGCGGAATTAATGATTTTTCACTGTCCACAGCCATCAGTATGTTCAATTCCGTTATTAACTTTATTCTGCTCATAGCTGCCAATACTATCAGCAAAAAAGTAAGCGGCAACAGAATATTCTAAAGGCCGTTCAACACATATTGTGAACAGATGGGAGTAAACATGAAAAAGTTCAGAAGTTATAGTATAAATGATAAAATATTTTACATTATTACAGGATTTCTTTTAACAGCCTTTTTTATTATAGTTCTGTATCCCTGTATTTATGTAGTATCGGCTTCTTTTTCCTCAGGCTCCGCGGTAGAAGCTGGGAGGGTTATTTTGTGGCCCGTAGATTTCAGCCTGGAGGGCTACAAAGCCGTATTCCATACCCCGAGTGTGTGGATTGGCTTCAGAAATTCCCTTTTTTATACGATTGCGGGTACCCTAATCAATATTTTGGTTACAATGATTGCGGCCTACAGCCTTGCCAGGCCGGATCTGCCGGGTAGAAACGGCATTATGCTTTTCTTTACCTTCACAATGTTTTTCAGCGGAGGAATGATTACAGGATATATGCTGGTAAGATCCCTTCATATTCTAAATACTATATGGGCGATGCTCATTCCGGGCGCCCTGGGAGTATATAATCTGATTATTGCACGGACCTTTATCGAATCTAATATTCCCACTGAGCTTCTGGAAGCGGCGCAGATGGATGGCTGCAGTGATATCCGTTTTTTTGCGAGTATTGTTTTGCCGCTGTCTAAAGCAGTAATTGCGGTTTTGGTGCTTTTTTACGGAGTGAGCCACTGGAATTCTTATTTTAATGCAATGATTTACCTGAACGATAAGGAGCTCTACCCTCTGACCATTTATCTGAAAGAAATATTGATGGCGAGCCAGATTGATCCTTCTACCGTTGCCGATCCGGAGCTGCAGAATCAGATTGCAAGAATGGCGGCCGTAATTAAATATGCGCTGATTGTGGTAAGTATGATTCCAATTCTTATCCTGTATCCGTTTATACAGAAATATTTTGTAAAAGGCGTTATGATCGGTTCTGTAAAAGGATAAGGGGTTAATTTCATTAGATATAAAAAAGGAGTTCATATGGAAGACGGAAAAAAATGGTTTTCGGATGCAAGATTCGGAATGTTTATCCATTGGGGGATCTATTCTGTGTGCGGACGGGGAGAATGGGTCCGCAACAGAGAACGGATTCCTCAGAAGGAATATGCGGATTTGTATGGTGCACAGTTTAAAGCGGAGAATTACAATCCGAAGGAATGGGCAAAGGCTGCAAAAGAAGCCGGAATGAAATACATGGTTCTTACGTCAAAGCATCATGACGGATATTGTCTGTGGGATACAAAGACAACAGAGTTTAACTCCATGAAGCTGGGGCCGCACAGAGACCTGTTAAGGGAATTTGTGGAAGCGGTAAGAGGCGAAGGCCTGAAAGCAGGAGTATATTATTCCCCTGCGGATTGGAGCCATCCTGATTATCCCGGTGCATATCTGCGGGATTGGCCCCATGTATGGAAGGATGAAGAAGCGAGAAAACGGTTTGTAGATTTTTATACCAGCCAGATTAGGGAGCTTATTACCGGTTATGGGAAGCTGGATTTGTTCTGGTATGACGGCTGCCTTCCTCAGCCCCTTGAGGGAGCGGAAGTAAATAAAATGATAAAGAAATACCAGCCGGATATTCTAATCAGCAACAGGAATGGGGAGCCTTTTGATTTTACCTGCTGCGAACAGGCAATAGTGCCGGCAAAGGATGGAAAGCCATGGGAAGCATGTATGACGCTGAATGATAACTGGGGCTACCATGAAGGCGATGATAATTACAAGTCAGCCAGAGATGTGATTTTACTGCTTACGGAAGTGGCAAAGGATGGAGGAAATCTTTTGCTGAACATAGGGCCCAGGGGAGATGGTTCCATACCGGAAGAAGCCCGCACGATTTTGCATAAGGTTGGAAAATGGATGGAAGCAAACGGGGAGTCCATATATGGTTCGCAGAAATCACCGTTTTCCTGGGGAACTTCTTCCACATTAACGGTAAAGGATAATCGTGTATATATCCATGTACATAAAAAGTTAAGGGAAATCTGCATTGCCGAAATAAAAAACCCTGTTACAGATATATATGTATTAAAAACCAAAGAAAAGCTGAAATTTACGCAGTCTGAGGATGGAAGGCTTTTCATATATGGGATTCCGGATACCTGGGATGAAGACATGGTGATCACACTGGTGTGTGAAATGGATGGAAAACCGGAAGCTTTGGTAGAAAGGACTTCCTTTTGGATACCGGGTTTATAATGTGCCAGCTTGATGTTTATTTACCCGAAGATCTATACTGTGCATCCGGGAGAACAATTGAATTGTATAACCGTCAGATTTGCCTGCAGGCAGAGCAATATCACGTGAAATGGGACTGCAGGGTGGGAAAGGCATTAAAACGTAAATTTTCAGTAACGGGTACGGATGCTTTGCTTGGCGATTATTCATTAACATTTGAAATATATGACGACCGGTTAATCTGTCTTTGCAGAAAAGAAGCTGTGCTCCATATTGTGAAAAATACAATAGTGCGGAAGTACAGCATACTGCCAATCGGCGACAGCCTGACGAATAATAAACTGTGGGAGCCGGAGGTAATGGGGCTTTCCCATGGGAAAATTTCCTTTGTCGGCACCAGGGGACCTTATTTTGCAGCTGATTCCCAGGGCAGCAAATGGAGCTGCTGCCATGAAGGACGTTCCGGAGCCTCCGCCCGGTGGTATACCGATGACAGTCTATACACTTTCGAAACCAGGTATGTGGGAAATCCTGAAGTTGACGGTACAGGGAATCCATTTTTTGATCCGGTAAAAAAACAGTTCAGTTACTCCTACTATATCCGTACGCAGGGAAAATATTTGAATGACATGCCGGACTGTCTCCTTATTTATTTGGGAACCAACGGGATTGCCCTGGATAATGAGAAGAACGCAGGCTGTATAAAGCTGCTCGTTGATAATTTCAGGGCAGAGGAACCAAATATGCCTGTTTATGTGGTGAATACGTTATACAGGGGAAACCAGGATGGAATAGGAACCCAGCAGGATTCTGACGGCTATGCTTCCCAGGCGGGGCTTTTTAAATATGAAGAGGATAAAAAGGTAATGAACTTGCAGATTATGCTGTCTGATATGCTTCATGGCTGCAATAATCTGTATTTTATTCCTGTCGCGGCAACGCACGACAGTGAATATAACTTTGGGGCAGTAGAGACTCCGGTGAATCCAAGGGCTGTGCAAAAGGAGTATTTGCCTGTGGAAGGTGTTCATCCACAGGCGCAGGGATACTATCAGATGGCAGATTGTATTTGGTCGGTATTGGCCGGTACGCTGGACTGATGTAATTTGTTTAAACATGAGCATTGGCTGTATCCCTCAGAAGGATTTGGGCTTTTCCTTTGATATGACGCCGGTACAGACCGAGTACGCACAGATGCAGGCGGTTGAGCAGGAGTACTTCAATCCTATAACCAATGGCCTGGTGGAATATGATGAAGCAATTGATGAGGCGCTTAAGAAACTGGATGAGGCGGGAATCGACCGTTTCCTGGAGGAGTATCAGAAACAGTTTAATGCATTTTATGAGAGTAAGAATAAGTAACAGTAAGCTATAGTAAGTAACAGAGGCTGCCAGGCGTAAGCGCTCCTGTGGAGCTCAGGCAATAACTATAAGCTTCCTCTGAAAAAAACAGAGCCGTCTGTGTCTGATATCAGTAAAGTATCGGACGCAGGCGGCTCTTTGCGTGGCCGCAGAGGGAGAATCGGCCAGGGTTATGAGGGCTGGAGGACTTTTTCCTTGATTTTACCCTCCTGATTTCGTGTGTCTGCCTTAATTTCATATAGTCCATGATTTTGTAGTTTTCATGTCTCCCCTGATTTCATATTGACGCAATATCATAGAAATCCTATAATTAAGTTCTGCGCGCCGGCCTGCAAGGGAAACCACGATTACAGAGGCAGGTCCTGCGCCGGACTTTTTTATATTAAGGGGAGATAGTGTGTTATGTTAATCAGGAATTATGTGCAGCAGCTAAAAAAAGAGTTTAAGAACTACAGCGGGGCCGATCTTATAAAGGATCTCATGGCCGGGCTGACGGTTGCGGCGGTGGCGCTTCCGCTGGCGCTGGCCTTCGGTGTAAGCAGCGGTGCGACGGCGGCGGCCGGGCTGGTTACGGCCATTATTGCCGGCCTGGTGATCGGTGCGTTTTCGGGCGGGTTTTATCAGATATCCGGCCCTACGGGAGCAATGGCAGCCATATTGATGTCCGTTATTGCGGGATATGGCTTGCAGGGTGTTTTTGCGGCCACGCTCATTGCGGGTGTCCTGCTTGTGCTTTGCGGTATTTTCCATATCGGCAGGCTGACAAGCTTTATCCCGGCGCCTGTTATTACGGGATTTACATCCGGTATTGCAGTGATTATTGCGATGGGGCAGATTGATAATTTTTTTGGCGTTGCATCGGAAGGATCCAGCGCGGTGCAAAAGCTTTTCAGCTATGGGCGCCTGGGTTTTCCGGTGAATTTGCAGGCTGTTTTGCTGGGAATGTTTGTTGTATTATTTATGGTGTTTTTTCCGAAGAAATGGAACGCGGTGGTGCCGGCTTCCTTTCTGAGCATTATTATTGCCACAGTGATTTCTGTTGTAACGAAACTGGATGTGGAAACGGTGGGCGCCATTCCCAAAACGCTTTTCCTGGAGGACCGTCTGGATATTGCGGCGCTGAATTTCCAGGATATCAAAGGGCTTTTCGGCCCGGCGGTGAGTATTGCCATGCTGGGGATGATTGAAAGCCTGCTGTGCGGGGCCAGCGCCGGAAAAATGGCAAATGTCAGGTTGAACAGCGATCAGGAGCTGGTGGCGCAGGGCATCGGAAATATTATCCTGCCCTTTTTCGGGGGGATTCCCGCAACTGCGGCCATTGCCAGGACGAGCGTTGCGCTGAAATCCGGGGCGCGCACAAGGCTGACCGGGATATTCCATGCGCTGGGGCTTCTTGTTTTTATGTTTATCCTGGGGCCTGTGATGGCAAGGATTCCCCTGTCCGCCCTTGCGGGGGTTCTGATGGTGACCGCCTTCCGCATGAATGACTGGAAGGAAATCAGGTATATTTTTTCCCATCATTTCAAGGGGGCCGCAGCCAAATACCTGATTACCATGGCGGCGACCATTTTATTTGATCTGACCACGGCGATTCTGCTGGGTGTGGTAACCGGGCTGGTTCTTCTGGTCAGCCGTTTGTCCCATATAGAAATCAATTATGAGAAAGTGGATATGAGCCGTATCAAAAATGCGGACGAGAGGCTGAATAAGAAGTATGAAAATGCTGCGGTCGCTTACCTGACGGGAACCATAATTTTTGCGAACACGCAGAATATTGAGGAAATCCTTGTAAAAATGCAGGAGTTTGATACCGTCCTGCTGTCCATGCGAGGGGTTTCCTATATGGATATCTCAGGCGCCATTACTTTTATGCAGGTGCTGGCCGAGCTGCAGAAACAGGGGAAGAAAATCTTTTTATGCGGAGTTCCTAACAGCACTATGATGATGCTGAAACGCTCCGGTATCTATGATATGATCGGTGAGAATAATTTTTACTGGAGTGTGGAGAGGGCGCTGTTGGATTAGAAGTACCTTTGATGTAACTTTGAGGGTACTGAACAGTTATCCATTGATTTTATTTTTGCATTGTTCTAAAATTAACCCATGGAACCATCTTTTCGTATGATTGCGTACAGGGATTTAAGTCCCTGGTTGGACGGCGCGCAGATACCCGTATATGTGCATCTACGACAGGATGGTTCTTTTTTGTATCTTGAAGTTTTGCTGCGGCAGGCGTAAAGGAAGAGACTGGAATGAAGGGGATAAACATGGGGGAAAATGGCAAAAAATCAATTTTTAAAAAGGTGCTTTGGTCAATGGGGGCGGTTATGACCGGCGCCATTTTAATTATTGAGATAAGCAGCCTGTTATTGATACATAAGGACGGGCAGCGGGCGCAGGAGCTGTTTGAAGATACCATTGACAGCTACGGAGTCTTCTGGGAGAACAAGCTGAATGAAACATCGCGGATGATGTTAAGTTTTATTAGTGCGGAAACCGGGGCATTGTACAGCCAGCTGTGCAATTCTGAGGATAAACTGACTGTGGAAACCGCAAAGCTGCAGCTTCGTTCACAGATTGCGGATATGAATGCCAGGCAGGGATATGAACTTGTGACCTTTGTATATGTCCCGGATAGAAACATATATTTTTCAGTGGATGAAAAGAATACTTCCTATCTGAAATCGCAGGGGATCAAAGAAAATGTTTTCGATTATATTGCGCATAATACAATAGCCAGCAAGGACAAATGGAGTGTCCTTTATGTGCAGGATACGCCGTATCTGCTGAAAATTTACCATATGGAAAACGGGTATATCGGCAGCCTGTATCCTGCGGGGCATATTCTGGAAGGCTTATATGATCAGGAAGAAAACTGGGTCCTGGAAATGGTGGATCGCGCGGGAAATACGGTTGCGCACATGGGAGAGCCTTACAAGGGGATGACAGTTTCCTATGACCGTTTTCTGGAGTATACCGATGCCGGTATCCGTGTGACCATAGGCAGCGGCAGGCTCTACAGCAATAAAGGCACGGGAGTGCTCATTTTAATGGGAGCTATGCTGTTTGCGTCGCTTCTGATATTTCTGGTCTTGGGGAGGCAGACCAGGGACGTATTTGAACCGTTGGAAAGGCTGCGGGCGGCAATGGAAAATTACAGCGGCGGGGATATGGATACCAGGCTTCCTGTGGTACATGATAATTCCCAGATTGCGAATCTGTACCGTACCTTCAATAACATGGCGGATCAGATTGCACATCTGAAAATTCAGGTTTATGAAACGGAGCTGGAGCGGCAGAGAATCAACAGCAATTACCTGAGAATACAGATACAGCCGCATTTTTATACGAATATACTGAATCTGTTCTATGGTATGGCGCAGATGAAGGATTGCCTTTCCATCCAGAAACTGGCGCTTGCCTGCGGGAGCTATTTTCGCTATCTGCTTGGCAGGAAGGGGACATTTGTCCTGCTGCAGGAGGAATTAAAATGTCTCAGCAGTTATGTGGAAATCCAAAGATATCGCTATCAGGATCGGTTTGAGGCCCGGATATCGGTGGAACCGGGACTGGAAGAACAGGCGGTGCTGCCTCTTCTCATACAGACATTTTTCGAGAACAGTTTGAAGCATAATATTATGCGTGTTCCGCTGCTGCAGGTAGAAGTGACGGTGGAGGCTGTGGAAACAGAGAAGATGAAGATTACGGTCAGGGATAATGGAATCGGTTTTAAAAAGGATATCCTGGAAAAAATAGAGCGGAATGAATCCATTGAAGCAGGAGGAGAGCATATAGGAATCCAGAATGTGAAGGAAAGAATCCGGGTATTTTACGGGCAGACAGCGCAAATGCAGATAGAGAGCGTACCGGGCAATACGGTGGTAACCCTGCTGCTTCCGCTGATGATATCGAAGGGGGACTCAGAGTATGAAACTGCTTCTGGTAGATGATGAGGTTACTATGATCCAGATCATGGAGAAAGCCATAGACTGGAAAAAGAAAGGGATACAGAAGGTTTTTGTGGCTTATAATGCGGATGAAGCAAGGGATATCCTGGCGTCGTCTGCGATTGATATCATGATTTGCGATATTGAAATGCCGGGAGAGAGCGGCCTTGAACTGATACAGTGGATGCAGGATGCTTATCCGGAAATTATCTGCATAATCCTGACTGGCTTTCCTGATTTTAATTATGCAAGAAGCGCGATTTCCCTTGGGGTCTATCAATACCTGCTCAAGCCTGTTTCCTTTGAAGAGCTGGAGAAGGTGATAAGCTCAGCGATTGAACGGGTGGAAGAAAATATGGCCGTATCCATGAAAACGCCGAATGAAAAAGACAGTGAAATGTCAGATCCCATCAGGCAGGTCAGAGGCTATTTGGAGGAGCATTATAACGAAATTATCACACGCAGGAATATCGAGTCCCTGGTCCATCTGAACGGGGATTATATTAACCGGGAATTTAAAAAATGCACCGGCTATACTTTAATGGAATACATACAGAGGTACAGAATTATCATGGCGAAGAAACTGCTGCGGGAAACAAATCTTTCTATGGCGGAGATCAGCGCTCAGACCGGCTATGACTCTCCGGCCTATTTTGCCAAGATTTTCAAGAAACTGACATCCCAGACGCCAAGTGAATATCGTGTCAGACATGAAAGGGATTGATGGGAAAAGGAGCATCTGCGGCCGCACTGCGGCTGGTGCAGATGCTCTTTTTCTTTATAAAAAGTCGGTTTTGTTATGGAATGCATCGGTATTGAAATTGAAGAATGAAGGTGCAGAACGTATGATAAGGATATCAGAACAAGAACGGCCGTTACCATTTTAAAATTAGGAGGAAGTATATGAAAAAGAAGTTAATTACATTGTTATTGGCAGCTTCCATGATAGTATCGACGCTGTCGGGCTGCGGAAATTCTTCATCAGGGGGCGGAAGCGACAAGCCGGCTGCCGAAACAGGGAATGAAACGGGAAATGAAACAGGAACGGCGGAAGCGGCTGATGCGGCTGACTCTGTTTTAAAAGACGGGGATATGGCAGAAATCCTTATGATATGGCCTGGTTCCAATGCTTCTCCTGCCAGCATGCAGGAGGTAGAGGATGCAATGAACGAAATTATCGCCCCGGTGGCTGATGCGAAAGTAAAGCTGCAGATTATTGAATGGGGAGCTTATGGGGATCAGATTAACCTGATGCTGTCCAGCGGGGAAAAGATGGATATTTTCATGCAAAGTGATGGTATCAGGGAAGAAGGACAGAGAGGACAGCTGTATGATGTTTCGGACATGATTAAGACTTATGCGCCGGAAGCCTACCAGGCGATGGAACGTTACATAGATGCCTGCTATTTTGACGGCGCGCTGTATGGACTTCCCAGCTATAGGGATATGGCGGCACAGGCGGGCCTGGTATGCAGGAAGGATATCCTGGACGAAACCGGTATTAAGGAAGAAGATATTAAGACAATGGACGATGTGGAGAAGGTATTGAGCCAGGTACAGAAGCTGCATCCGGGTATGTATCCTTTGATTCCGTCCGATTTAACCAGCGGCTGCTTTTTGAATTATGTAAAAGGTCAGTTTGATGAAATTGCGGCAGGCGTAGGCGTGGATATGAAGGATGATCCTTCAGATGGCGTGACTATCATTAATACCTACGATACGGAACAGTATAAGAAAATGGCGGAAGCCGCTTATGAGTGGAATAAAAAAGGTTATTTTATGCCGGATTCCACAACAAATACCACACCGAGGCAGGATATTCTGAAAGCAGGCAATGCCTTTGGTTATTTCGGAAATTATCATCCCGGCATTGTAACGCAGGAAACGATGAATACAGGACTGGAGATTACCGCTATCCCGATTACGGAAAAATCACTTTCCACCGAATCTGTAAACTTTATTGAATGGGTAATTGCAGGGCAGTGTGAACATCCTGAGAAAGCGCTGGCAGTGCTGAATCTTTTGTATACCAATTCGGATTTCCAGAATCTGTTCCGTTACGGGATAGAAGGCAAGGATTATGTAGTGAAGGACGAGGCCAAAGGAATTGCCGGTTATCCGGAAGGCGTTACCGGGGACAATGTAGGCTGGGGCAATGAAATGTGGTTTTCCGGGAATGCATCCATCGGATATGCATGGGAGACCGACCCGGAGGATGTGTTTGCAAAATATACCGAGTTTAACGACACGGCAAAATTATCCCCGCTGTATGGCTTTATCTTTGATACATCCAAGGTGAAGAATGAGATTACGGCAATCAGCAATGTTAAGGGAAAATACAAGGCGATTATTGAAAACGGGGATGCGGATCCGGCAGAATCCCTGCCAGCCTTTAATGAAGAACTAAAAGCGGCGGGAATTGACAATGTTATTTCTGAAATGCAGGCACAGGCGGACGCCTGGCTGGCAGAACAAAAGTAAACAATAATGCTTATAAGCGGTCGGTTGATATCGTTATCGGTTGACCGCTTATTCTTTAGGGCGGTATTTGATGTCAGGAGGCGCTGCATATTGCAGGAAGGAAGAAAAATTTGATAAGGACTGCCGCTGCAGGGGCTTTGGAGGAAAAAGTGAATATGAACGGTAAAAAAATAAAACTTTTCCGTAAGGCATTGCCACTTTATATTATGGTATTGCCGGGATTTGTATATCTGCTGATTAACAATTATATTCCGATGTTCGGTATTGTCATCGCATTTAAAAATTTAAATTTTTCAAAAGGTATTCTGAAAAGCGACTGGGCAGGCTTTTCCAATTTTGAATATCTTTTCAAGGCGCCGGATGCATTGCTGGTTACCAGGAATACACTTCTGTATAATACGGCGTTTATTATTGTAAATACATTCGCGGCAATTTTAATTGCAATTCTTTTGAGTGAGTTACGCAGTAAGACCAAGGTGAAGCTTTTTCAGTCCTGTGTGCTGATTCCGTCGTTAATTTCCATCATCATCATCAGCTATCTGACCTATGCGTTTTTTAGCGGCCGAACCGGATTTATTAACGGAAGCCTTACTGCGTCGGGCAGGGAGGCAATTTCCTTTTATACGGAGCCCAAATACTGGCCCGGGATTTTGATTTTTATCAACTGCTGGAAAGGCGCGGGGTATTCTTCCATCATATATCTGGCGGCGATACTGGGAATCGACCAGGAAATGTATGAGGCCGCAGAAATCGACGGCGCAACCAGATGGAGCAAAATCCGTTTTATCACGCTGCCGCTTTTAAAATCAACGGTAATTACATTGACCCTTATGAGTATCGGAAGAATCTTTTATTCGGATTTCGGCCTGTTTTATCAGGTGCCGATGAATTCCGGAGCCTTGATTAACGCAACAAATACGATTGACACTTATGTGTATCGCGGGTTGATTGAACTGGGAGATATCAGCATGTCGTCTGCGGCATGTGTATATCAGTCACTGGTGGGCTTTGTCCTGGTGCTGGCAGCCAATCGGATAACCAGAAAATACAGTGCTGAGAATGCATTATTTTAGCAGACAGGAGGACAATATGGTTGGGAAAAAAGAAAGACGTTATCAGTGGATGCTTACTTTAGCGATGGGGCTTATATCGCTGATTATGATAATACCTCTGGTTCTTCTGGTAATGGCGTCGCTTACCAGTAACAATGAGATTATAATGCATGGCTATTCCTTCTGGCCAAAGCAGTTCAGCCTGGAAGCATATCAATATATATGGAATGAAAAGGCTCAGATTTTCCGCGCCTATGGAGTTACGCTTATGGTAACTGCGGTTGGCACGGTGGCAGGAACCATGATGACGCTGCTTTATGGCTATGTTTTAGCGCATCCGGATTTTCCCGGGAGAAAATTCCTTTCCTTTTATTTGTTTTTTACCATGCTGTTTAATGGAGGCCTGGTTCCTACATATATCATGTATACCCGTTACCTGCATATGAAAAATACGATAGGCGCACTGATAATACCGGCGCTTTTGATGAACGCCTTTAATGTTATCCTGGCCCGCACCTACATTCAGTCCAACATGCCGATTGCATTAAGCGAGGCCGCTCAGATTGACGGCGCCACGGAATTCCGGATATTCGGCCAGGTAGCGCTGCCGCTTTGTAAACCGATTATTGCCACAATCGGCCTGTTTATCGGTTTGGGGTATTGGAACGACTGGATGAATGGGTTATATTATATCACAGATGCAAAACTGTTCAGCGTGCAGCAGCTTTTGAATAATATGATTAAAAATATTGAGTTTTTATCAAAAAATGCAAACAGCAATATCAACATGTCCAGCATCAGCGGGGGGATTCCCCAGGAAACCGTCCGAATGGCTATTGCCATTGTAGGCCTGCTCCCGCTCCTTGTGGTATTTCCTTTTATGCAGAAATATTTTATCAAGGGAATTTCGGTAGGAGCCGTAAAGGGCTGAGCGGGCCTGGAAAAAACAGCAGGAGGAAAGCTATGAAAAAGATAGAAGAAATGAAATCCTTTGAACAGGCGCAAAAAGAATATGTGCCGGAAGAAGTACACAGACTGGACGAGAGCAGTATGCAGTGGTTTCGGGACGCCAAGTTTGGGATGTTTATCCATTGGGGACTGTATTCCATGCTGGGAAAGGGAGAATGGGTACTGTTCAGCGAACGGCTGAATGTGAAGGAGTATGAAAAACTGTCGGAGGAATTTGCGGCCTGCAGGTTTGACGCCCGTGCATGGGCCAGGGCGGCTAAGGATGCGGGAATGAAATATATGGTGCTGACAACCCGCCATCATGACGGCTTCTGTCTGTTTGACAGCAGGAGCAGCAGCTTCAATGCGATGAACAGCGCGGCGCACAGGGATTTTGTAAAAGAATATGTGGAAGCCTGCCGGGAAGAAGGGCTTAAGGTGGGGTTCTATTATTCTCCCCTGGACTGGAGATTCCCGGGCTATTTTTTCCCGGATCTTTATTGGGAAAATGCGCTGGAGCTTAAAAAACAGTGCCATGATCAGCTGATGGAACTGATGACGAATTATGGGAAAATCGATTTGCTCTGGTTTGACGGGGAGTGGCTGGCATTGGGCGGAATCGACTGGTCCTCCGAGCAGGGGTGGTTCCGCAGGCCGGAATGGGCCGTCAGCGAATATATGAAAGTTAATTATTTCTGGGAATCGGAAAAAATAATCAATGAGATACGCAGGCTTCAGCCGGATATTATGATAAATAACCGTTTCGGCTGGAAAGGTGATTTTCACGTGAGGGAACGCCGGATTGATGATATCCGTACGGATAAACCATGGGATTCCAATGATTGTATTGCGGATTCCTGGGGATACATTCCGGGAAGGCCGGTGCTGTCTTTACGGGAACTGGTTCATAACCTGATTTCTATTGTGGTCAGGGACGGCAATTATCTGCTCAACGTCGGTCCCACAGGAGACGGGGATATGGAACCGGAACAGGTGGAACGTCTCAGGCAGCTTGGTGACTGGCTGCAAAAATATGGGGATACAGTGTACAAAACGAGAGGCGGCCCGGTTATACCGGGAAGCTGGGGCGGAACAACATACCGTAAAAACAGGGTATACGTCCATATCATTGAATGGCAGCAGGATACTGTAAAGTTTACGATACCGGATAACGAGCTGGTTTCCTGGCGATCCTTGAATGCCCGTGACGCAGAACTTACGGAGGATGGAGGCAATATTGAAATCCGGGTGCCGATAGCTTCACGTGATATGCTGGATACGATTATTGAACTGGAGTTTAAAGAAGAAATCCATTGGGATGGTGTGGAAGGAAAAGAAAATGATGTTTACGGGCTGGGTGACGGATTAAAATAGGTCTGGTATAATAAAGGAAATAAGCAGACTTCAGAACCTTACGGTTATAATGGAAGAGAAGGGCTTCCCTGGTTTGCAGGCGTGCCATGCACGCAGATGGGAGCGGAATTGAGCGACAAGATTATTTTAAGAGGATTGGCCTCACGGTATGCCGAGTTTGCGCGCAGTGATGAAAACCGGGAAAAAATCAGGCTGCACAGGGCGGTAAATGATTTGGAAATGATACGTCCTATCGTACTGATTGACGAGCTTCCATGGGAAGAAATGGAGATAGAAGACGAGCTGGCCCTGCAGTGTGAAGATGAGGATTACAGAAGGGTGGAGCAGGAGCTGAGACGCAGCCTTTATAAGCGGAAGCATATGCCTGCGGATCTGGCTCTTCCGGATTATATCGGAGTGGAAAAGGTAATCTATTCCACCGGGATAGGCGTGGAGGTGGAGGAAGAGCGGCTTGGGAAAAATAACGGCGGCATCAGCTCCCATAAATATCATAATATTTTCCGGGAGAAAGGGCTGGAGATGCTTCATGATCCCGTTATCACCTATGATGAAAAGGAAACCCTGCGGCGCTTCATGAAAATAGCGGAGGCCGTGGGAGATATACTTCCGGTCAAGATAACCGGACAGCCAACAGGCTATGATCTGGGCTGCAAGACCTGGGATACAATTGCCATGTTGATGGGAGCTGAGGATTTATTGATAGGGCTGGCGGAAGAGCCTGCATTCATGCATCAGCTGGTACAGAGACTGACGGATATTTTTTTACATACGGTAAAACAGTATGAGGAACAAAACCTGATTGATATGGAGCCGCTTTATTGCCACAGCGCCTCGGCGTCCGCTTCCGGCATGGGCAAAGCCGCCGGAGATTATGAACACAATAACCTGAAAAAGGTCTGGGGACGCGGGCTGGCACAGATACTGGCGGCGGTATCACCGGCAATGCATGATGAATTTGACATACAGTATATGATCAAAGCCATGGAACCCTTCGGCTATGTTTATTACGGCTGCTGTGAGCCGCTGGATAGAAAAATTGATATCCTGGAGCAGATACCGAACCTGCGCAAAATATCAATTACTCCATGGGCGGATATCAATACGGCAGCGGAGCGGATCGGTTCCCGTTATGTGATTTCCTGTAAGCCGAATCCGGCGCAGCTGTCTCTTGGAAAGCTGAACCGGGATGCGGTGTATAAGGAGCTGGCCGGTATTCTATCGGCATGCAGGAAAAATAACTGCTCCTTTGAACTGGTTTTAAAGGATATCAGCACCGTGAACGGGAAGCCGGAATGCCTTTTTGAATGGGAGAGAATTGCAATGGAGGTGGCGGAGGGGTATTGATGAAAGCCCGGGACTGACCTATAGCGCCGGGAGAAGGCGCTTAGCGGTAACCTTGTCCTCATCCGGAAAGTACCCATGAATCCAATTTCATTGTCCGGCCGGTTGGCGTCAAACACATGGAAGAAGGGGGGGCAGATTTTTGCAAAGTACCAGGCTGTTCCGTAATCCGGTTCTGCGCTATATATATGTTTTTATTTTGATGAGTAGAATAACTCCTAAAAAAGAGGTCTTGCTAAGCAAGCTCTCTTTTTTTGAGTTCGGCGGAACTGTTTGAATTAAAGTTAACAAATAATCCATTAACTGACACTACAGATGATCTCATTCCGAAACAGTAAATTGCCAGGTTATGGAGTAACCTGCTGCATAATAGTTACAGGGAAAAAACGTATATTTTGATAAATAATTAAATCATATTGAATATAATTCGTTATCATGGGCGAAAAACCCACTTACATTGGAAGCGTAAGGAGGTATTATTATACTTATCAGATTTAATATGAGAAATTTTCCTGTCGTTTGCTGAGCAAAAAATACGGAAAGCGGGACGCAGCCCGTGTGGAAGGCATGCTTTACTCCAGCGCAGCGCGCCTTCGGCGCAAAAATCGGTGCGGGCGTCGGCGGTGCCGCAGCACTGGCTATTATCGGCGCAGCGGGATATAATGGACTTGCGGCAGTACAGCCGGAAACCGCCATTGCGGCGGTTAAGAATCTGTATCTTGCGGCGCCGATTCCGTTTATGCCGGCGATTCCGGCATTCTATTATTTTTATAAGCTGGATAAGCTTTATCCGACGGTAATGGCGGATTTACAGAAACAGGAGACAGAAGGAAAATAAGAGTCATTCAGGGAAACACACATTTTTTTCAGCAAGAACAAGGAGGAGAACGAAATGGCTAAAAATTTTAATTATGACGATGTACCTGTAGTTGAAACCACCGGGGGCAGCCTGAAAGGATTTTTCTATGAAGGGGCGTATATTTACAGAGGCGTGCCCTATGCATATGCGGATCGTTTCCAGATGCCGGAGGAAGCAGCCTGGGAGGGCGTAAAGGACGCCACCTCTTACGGGTTTGTATGCCCGCTGATGAACCAGGATACTCCCGGCGCGGAGCTTATGGTTCCCCACCGTTACTGGCCTCAGGATGAGCATTGCCAGAACCTGAACATCTGGACAAAGTCCCTTGATAAGGAAGCGAAAAAACCGGTGGTGGTATGGCTGCACGGCGGAGGATATTTTGCCGGCTCCTCCATTGAGCAGGTTGCCTATGACGGGTATAACATGTGCATGGACGGGGATGTGGTGGTGGTTTCCGTCAATCACCGTCTGAATCTGCTGGGATACCTGGATCTGTCCCCCTTCGGGGAAAAGTACAAAAACTCCGGAAATGCAGGCCATGCGGATATGGTGGCGGCATTGCGCTGGATACATAAAAATATCGTCCTGTTCGGCGGGGATCCTGAGAATGTAACAATTTTCGGCCAGTCCGGAGGCGGTATGAAGGTGGCCGACCTGATGCAGATTCCGGATGCGGACGGCCTGTTCCATAAGGGCATGATCATGAGCGGCGTTGGGGATGCGTCCACACTGCCTGTCTGCCGCGGCGACGGGCGTGAGATCGTTGGGGCGCTGCTCGCGGAGCTGGGGCTTGGCGAGGGGGATGTGGAAAAACTGGAAACCATACCTTATTATGAGCTGGCAAAAGCCTACACGAAGGTCAGCGCGCCGATTGCCATGAAGGGCGGCTATGTGGGAGGCTCCCCGCTGTTAAATGATTATTATCTCGGCAGCCCGCTGGAGTGCGGCTTCCGTGAACATGCATATCAGATCCCGCTTTTGATCGGTTCCGTATTCGGGGAGTTTTCGTTCCTGCCGGAAACCTATGATAAAACAAAGCTGTCAGGGGAAGAGGCCAGGGAGATCATTGCAAAGGTTTACGGAGAACATACGGATGAAATGATTGCCGCCTTTGCCAAAGCCTATCCCGGAAAATATGCCACGGATCTGCTGAATGTGGACCGTGTGATGCGTCAGCCCTCCAAACGTCTGGCAAAGCTCCACGCGAAGGGAGGCGCGGGGACCTACCTTTACAACTTTATCCTGGAGTTCCCGATCCAGCATCAGAAAATCGCATGGCACTGTTCGGATATCCCCTTCTTTTTCCACAATACGGATAAGGTGGAGGTATGCGGCATCCAGGGTGTTTCCGATGAACTGGAGGCCCGGATGTTCGGGGCCCTGATGACCTTTGCACGGACCGGCAGGCCGGGACATTCCGGACTTCCCCAGTGGGATGCGGTAACGGAGGAAAAAGAGCCTACCATGATCTTTGACCGCAGCTGTGAGGTGCGCGACCATTATGACGACGCTCTGTATGAGCTGATTGACAGTATTCTTCCTCCCTTTAACCTGATGGAAATGATGAAGAATCAGGATGTCCAGCACTGAGCATGCATGAAGAACAGGGCTGCTGCAAATTGTTTGATTTTGCAGCAGCCCTTTGTATTGCAGTCCCCTGTTTTTATATGGTTTAAAGGTGAGGGATGATATGCCCTTCCCATTCCCTGACAGCCGCAACACCGGTCAGCCAGGCAATCGTAGGAGCAAGATCCAGCAGGCATGCGTGCTCCAGCTTCCTGCCGTGCTGGAAGTACCTGCCGCAGAAAAACATGGGAATTGTCATATCCTCAGGACAGTTATCTCCATGGCTGCGGTCATGGCCGCCGTGATCAGCGGTGATGATGATATGGTAGTCATTGCCAGCCGCCTGATAAATCCTCTGGGCACAGGAAAGGGCGTTGCCGAGCTGCCCCAGATATTCGGGAGACATCCAACCATGGTCGTGCCCTCCCTTTTCATCGGTTTCCACCAGATGCAGAAAGAGGAAATCCGGTTGCTTCCGGGAGATAAGGGATAAAAGCATCCCGGTCAGAAGGCTGTCGGAATTATCCTCCTGATAGGCATTGATATAACCGGTATATTTCATGGTTTCCGACTGCCAGATGTGACGGATCGGTTCCCAGTTATGGAAAGCGGCGCATACCTTCCCGGAGGCGGCCAGCTGTTCGGCAATTCCTTTTACCGGCCGTACAGGAGGGGTATAGGTGTTGGTAAGGATACCGTGACGCTCCGGCGGGACCCCGTAAAACATGGAAGTATGGCAGGGCAGAGTGACTGGTGGCAGCACGGAGCCGCCCTGCAGAGTATAAGTGCTTTTTTCCATCAATTCCTGTACAAAAGGATGGCCGCAGCCAACGGCTCCGTCGGGACGCATACCGTCAATGGATATGAGGATTACTTTTTCGTTCATGTTAATCTCCTTTTTTGTACTATAAATAATAAAATAACAGCCAGGACAGACAGGAAAACCCAGGATAAAAACATACCGGAATAGGTGTGGGACTCCAGCCAGAAGCCATAAAAAGAGGAACTGATTCCAGCGCCCAGGTAAGTGGCGAAATCCATCAGCCCCACCACCTTGGATACACAGCCGTATTGCTGGTAGCGCATAGGGTAAATGGTGAGGAATGAGGTATTTATCAGTGAAACCGCTGCAGAGGCGGTGCTCAGGCATATGGCGGAGGTTATCAGGGAAATTCCGGAATAACACAGAGGGACCAGGCTGACCGCCGCTAAAATGAGTGCGAATAAGGATACCCTGTGTTCGTTTCCGCCACAGGCCCGGTAGATAAGCGGGTAAATCAGCCTTCCTGCCAGGGTCAGCAGTGGAACCGCAAATACAAAGAAGGACATAGTGGGCAAATCCACTGAAAAAGTATCCATAAAATAGGAAGCTGCCCACAGAGTGATGTTGTCCTTGAGCACGCCATGGCACATGGCGGAAAGGAGCAGGAGGATCAGCCCAGGTGAAAACAGGGAAGCCAGGGGTTTTTTCCCCTGATCTGCGGCCTGCGCCGGTACACCGGGAAACAGATAAAACACGGCAATAAACGAAAGCAGTGCGGCCGCACCCGGCCAGATAAAAGCATACCGCAGATTGCCGAAATAGATGGCCGCCGTTGCCAGAAATACGCCGAGAATGCTGCCCGTGCCCACGGAGGAAACAAGCAGTGAGGCGATAAAGGATTTGCGCCCGGGAGGATAGTGGCTGGCGACAGTACGCAGTAATGGCCCCCAGAGCATGGATTGGGCAAAGCCGTTGATTCCCCAGAGAAGAGTGATAACCGCCGTACCGGGAAGAAAGCCAATTCCCAGATTAGAAGCCGCAGTCAGGAAAAGACCGGTCATTATCATGATTTTCGGCGGGAAAATATCTCCCAGATACCCATTCAGCAGCTGGCCGGCAGAATAAAAAAGGAAAAAGATACCTCCCATAGTTCCAATTTGTGCGGCATTCATGAGCTTTTCCGACTGCATGACAGGTGATGCTACTGTCAGGTTCAGGCGTGCAATATAGATAGAAGCATAGGCGAAATAGGCAACGAGGAAAAGCAGCCGGCCGGAGGCTTTTTTCATAGCTCATCCTTCTTTCTGATCCGTTCCAGAATCTCATTCCGGGTTCTTAAGTGTGCCGCCGCCTCTTCGCCCTGGCGCAGGGTCAGTATTACTGCGATGGCATCCAGGATACAGATATGGGCGAGCCTGGCGGAGACTGCCTCCACGGGATAATTGATGTCATCAGGGTAGGCGGTGAGAGAATAATCTGCGGTTTGGGCCAGAGGGCTTGTACGGTAGCTGGTAATGGCGGCGGTAACGGCTCCCTGCCCCTTTGCCAGCTGCAGCGCCTGCAGGGTGGCCTGTGTCCGGCCGCTGTGGCTGATGGCGATTGCCAGCTCTCCTTTTTTCATATTCATAGCGGCGACAGGCATGAAGAGAATATCCTTATAGCTGGATGCGGAAAGCCCCAGCTGGAGGAAGCGGTATCCGGTATCCTCAGCGATGGGGGAAGAGGTGCCCACGCCAAAAATACAGATACGTTCCGCCTGTAAAATCTCATTTACCAGGGCCTCAACAATGGAAAAATCCAGCATGGAGAGCGTATTCTGCAGAGTACGCACGCTGGAGTCAAAAACCTTGCGCGCTGCGTCTGCGGAGGTATCGCTGTTGGTAAGAAGAGGCATGACAGGCGCAGGCCTGCTGGCAAGCTCCATGGCCAGGGTGATGCGGAACTGGGAAAACCCGGTATAACCTAGGGTTTTACAGAACCGGATGACTGCGGAACCGGCCGCAGCAGAGGCCGCAGCCAGATCGGCCACGCTCATTTCCACCACGGAGCTGCTGTTCGCGAGTATGTAATCGGCAATCTGCCGTTCGGTTTTGGTAAGTGTATTGTATTGGTTCCTGATAGCGGCGAGGCAGGCTTCATTTTCCATAAGTACCCTCCTTAACTGTAGAATAAAATTCCCAAAATATATTTATTAAATGTAATTATATTCTAAAATAAAAGTTTGTCAAGGAAAAGAAATTCTATTATCGACAGGGAAAATAGTTTTATCATCGGAAGAAAAGAAGTAACCGTCCAAACGACTGACACTGTAAAAGAACGGGAAAGACGACCACAGGAATAAAGAAATTTTTTCTGCCAAAGCGCCTGAAAGCAATGAATAAAGCTCAGGTTGACAGGCAACACTCCTCAATAGGATACAGAAAGGGATTTTCAGACGAAGTATTTTATTTGGAGGAGACAGCAATGAGCATTCAAAAAGGTGATATATATTACGCAGACTTACGTCCGGTAATCGGCTCAGAACAGGGAGGCATCCGTCCGGTTCTTGTCATTCAGAATGATATGGGCAACCGCTACAGCCCCACCGTCATCGTGGCCGCAATAACAAGCCAGACCGGAAAGCATAAGCTTCCCACGCATATACCGCTTGAGGATTCCAAATTCGGTTTAAGAAAGGATTCCATCATTCTTCTGGAGCAGGTGCGTACCATTGACCGCTCAAGGCTTAAGGAATACATAGGCAGAGTGGACAATCTTTTGTTGGGACAGGTGGACCGGGCGCTTGCGGTAAGCTTTGGGATGTGTATGTAGAGAATAGAAATGTGGGGGCAATTTATTTGTCTGGATGCAGTATCGGTTGCGCTCCGTCTGAATTGTTACATGATAACTGTAATAAATAATAAAAAGGGTTGATTATTGACAGAGATGTTGTATAATAAGACCATAATCGTTTGCGCACACGAAAAAGATGCCGGGGGTATTCATGAGGACTACAATCAGAGATATTGCTGAATACTGCGGAGTTTCCGAAGGAACAGTAGACAGAGCTATCAATAACAGATTTGGAATAAGTGAGAAGACTAAGAAAAGAATAATGGATGCGGCTAGGGAGCTTAATTATGTTCCTAACTATACGGGAAGGAGCCTGGCTACCGGTTCCACGAAAACAATAGGTATTATCTGTTTTGATTTATATAATAATTTTTTTCCGCAGTTGATAGATACTATAGAAGCCAGAGCAAAGGAGAATGGATATTTTATTTATCTAATTCTCACGCATAAGGATTTTGACTTGGAAGAAGAAGGTCTGAAATATCTGGCAAGCAGGCAGGTTGACGGGATTATTCTATTTCCTGTGGGTGCCGGTGCGGATTATATTAAGTTTTTAAAGGGTACCGATATTCCGGTAGTAACGATTTACAACCGTATATCTAGCGATTTTTCTTTTGTTGGGGTTAATGATCGGCAGGCTATGAAGGATGCGGTGGATTATATTGTTTCACACAATTATAAGCGGGTGATATATTTAACTCCTGATATTACCACACAGGAGGAGAAATGTTTGAATACATATACACTGAGACAGCGCCAGAATGGTTATCTGGACGGAATGAAGACTTATGGCATGGAGCCTATGATAATCCAGGGTAGCTCTAAGGAGCGTCTGGAGACGGTTTATGCCTGCTTGGACGATTCTGTAAAAACAGCCTGTTTATGCATGTGTGATTCCTATGCTCTGAAGATACTGGATTTTTTTAAGGTAAAAGGTGTGTCCGTACCGGAAAAGGTCGGATTGATGGGCTATGATGATATTGATTCCCTGCGATATATCAGCCCCAGGCTTACTACAATTAAGTATTCTGTTCAAAAAATGGGAGAAATAATATTTGATACGCTTTTTGACGTGATTAAAACACAGGCAAAGAAGAAGCATATGCTAGAATATGAAATTGTGGAAGGGGAAACTATAGTATAAAAACCGAAAGGTTTTTATAGGCATTTCGTGTACGTACACGAAATGTGGCGGCTTATTTTTGACGAAATATTTTTTTTGAGAAAATCGTGTACGCACACGGAGAGAGGGGGAAAGGAAGTCAATGCGGTAAGAAACAAAAATAAGCACAGAAAAGAGATAAGATAAAAGGAATTTAAAGGGGTTTATTAAGGGAGGAAATTATATGAGTAAAAAATTGTTGGCAATTGTACTGGTACTAGCAATGACGTTTCAGCTGACTGCATGTGGAAGTAATTCTGAGGGTAAGGAGGTAGCATCAGCGGACAGCAATAAAGCAGAAGAGCAGGGGGAAGATATTGTAGAACTGACATTCATGCATTGGGAAGGAGTGGATAGCCAGGCTGAATATGAAGAAATATTTGCCCAATATTATGAAACTCATCCAAACGTCAGGATTAAACAGCTTCCAGTAGACGGTAGTAACTATCTGACCAAATTGACAAGTATGGCCGCCTCAGGTGATTTGCCGGATCTGTTCCAGATGTCGGAGGCTTATCAGATATATTGGAACGAAGAAGGTGCATATGCAAAAATGGATGATGACTGGTATGCAGAAGATGAGAAAAAGCTTGACTATTGCACATATTCATATGATGGAGAATTTGTGGCATACCAGTTTTCAACAGAAAATGAAGCATTATTCTATAATAAGGATTATTTTGATGAAAAGGGGATAGAATATCCGCCATCCAAGGTTGAAGATGCCTGGAGCTGGGATAAGTTCGTAGAGGTAGCCAAGACACTCACCTTTGACCAAAACGGAAATACACCAAATGATGCGGGATTTGATCCTGAAAATATCGTTTCTTATGGTTGTTATATTTCCAATGCCGCCTGGCAGCTGCATGGCTGGATGACAGGAAATGGAGGCGGTTTTGTAAGTGAAGATGGCAAAGAACTGCTTTTAGGCAGAGATGAGTCCATTGAGGCGATTCAGAAGATAGCAGATTTGATTAATGTATATCATGTAATGCCTTCGCCTGGAGTTGCAAGTGAGCTTTCCTCTGAGGATATTCTGCTGGCCAGCAATCAGATTGCCATGGTGGTTACAGGAACCTGGATAATGGGAACAACAGTCGGCGTTGCGGCAGAAAAAGGAGAATTAAATTACGGTATTGGCGTGCTCCCGACTATGAAGGTGCCTGCAAGTGTAAATAATGGGCCTACACTGGTAGTATCATCTGACACTAAGCATTTTGATGAAGCCGCTGAGTTCTGCAAATGGTTTTCAGCGGATGAAAACCATATGGTTGTAATTAAATCCGGCCTGATGCTTCCCACGGAAGAGAAGTATTATTCCTCGGAGGAAATGATACGGGAATGGGCAGATAACGGCAGGCATCCTGATATTGAGGAAATGATTGATTTTTGCGATTATTCCCTGAATCATACAGTTCAGACAATGTTCGCACATAATCTGGTAATGGGTAAAATTTCTGAAATATTTGAAGATGAAATAGCTCCTGTATGGGAAGGGACAGCAACGGCCCAGGAGGTTATAAAAGATAGGATTATGCCTGTTGTAGAACCTATTTTTGAGAGCAATCAGATCAATTAATAACAGACAGAGATGGGAGTAGCATTCCGTGCTGCTCCCGGGGAAAATTAAGTACTGCCTGTATATCGGCGGAATGGAGATTGCTATGAAAAAAACAGGAAAGAAAAAAGTCAGTAAAATGAAACACAGGGAATATCTTGTGGGCTATGCCTGTGCACTACCTGCAATAATCGGCGTAATTGCGCTGATGATTGTTCCCATCTGCTATGTAATCTATATCAGTATGACACGATGGACCGCCATTTCTTCACCGAAATGGATTGGCCTTGAGAACTATAAAAAAATATTTACGGATGTTTATATGTATCGCTCATTGTTTGTAACCGTTAAATATGCAGTGGGTGCTATTTTATTCAGTCTGGTATACGCCTTTGTACTGGCGCTCATGCTAAATACAAATATTCGTGGAAAAACGCTGTTTCGTTCCATATTTTTTCTGCCCTATGTAATGCCTGCCATTGGTGTTACCATATTGTGGTCATGGATTTATAATGCAGATTTCGGTTTAATGAATTCCTTTACCAGTTTATTTGGAGCGGGAAAGTCCCTGTGGATTTATGGAGAGAAAACAGCAATAGTTTCACTGTGGATAATGGCAGTCTGGGTTTCTGGGAATTACATTATCATTTTTTTGGCGGGGCTGCAGGGCGTACCCCAGTCGCTGGTAGAAGCAGTGGCTATTGATGGCGGTAATGCTTTTCATAAGCTGATTTATGTTACAATCCCGATGGTTACCCCTACCATTTTTTTTAATTTTCTTATGGGAATGATTAACCATTTGCAGAATTTTATTCCGGTTTATGCCATTACCCAGGGCGGACCCAATAATGCCACTCTTTTTACCGTTTATTATCTTGTAAGGGAGGCATTTACAAGAAATAATTTCGGTTATGCATCAGCAATTGCCGTAGTATTTTTTGTAGTGATTTCCATTATAACTGCAATTGTGTTTGTTACTTCAAAAAAGTGGGTTTATTACGGAGGGGAATAAGGATGGGGAAATCTAAAAAACAAGTATTCTTTAATATACTGGTGTTTCTGGCAGTAGCCTGTTTCGCAGTTGTGGTAGCGTTTCCGATATATTGGCTCGTTAGAAGTTCCCTGATGTCGGATACGCAGATGTTTGTATGGCCGTTAAAGTATTGGCCTTCTGAGTTCCGGTGGCAGAATTATACTGATGCGCTAAGCAGACAGCCATTTTTGCTTTACACACTAAACACACTGAAAATTTTTCTGTTGGTACTGCTGGGTACTATGCTGACATCCTGCCTTGCGGCATATGCCTTTGGACGGCTGGAATTTCCACTGAAAAATTTCTGGTTTTCCCTGATTATCGGAAGCATGATAATGCCCTATGCCATAACCCTGATTCCCATTTATCTGGGATGGAGCAAGCTGGGGTTTGTAAATACATATGTTCCCCTAATTATTCCAGCCTATTTAGGCGGAGGGGCTTTCTTTATTTTTCTTATCCGCCAATTTATTATGTCGCTGCCCAAGGATCTGGATGAATCGGCAAGAATTGACGGTGCTGGTTATATGAGGATTTCATTTCAGATTATTGTTCCTCTGATTCGTCCAATACTTGCAGTAGTATTTATTTTCTGCTTCCTTAACTGCTGGAATGATTTTCTGGGGCCGCTCATCTATGTGAATGATCCGGAAAAATATACAGTGGCCGTTGGCCTGTGTTTGTTTAAAAGCGAATATAAGGTTGACTGGGGAATGCTCATGGCAGCAACTGCAATCATTGTCATGCCTTCCATTATTATTTTTATAGCGGGACAAAAGCAGTTAATAGAAGGAATCACTTTTACAGGAATGAAATTTTAGGTTATTTTATATTTAACATCATGTTGGAAGAGCTGGCAGCTCAGATAGGAGAACGCATGAGGATTGAAGAAATTAATTATCCCCAGTATCCCAGTCAGATACTGGAACCAATGGAATTTACTGAAAAAGTAGATGACATCAGAAGGTATTCCCTGCTTGCAGCAGAATTCGGCTACAATGACGAGGCAAGACAATACCTGAATGAATTTGAGGAATCTATCAGGTCTATTATAGGAAAGTTCAATGATCTTTTGGAAAATCCCAAGGAAGATCCCCAGGAACCGGAGAAACTGGAAGAAATCCGGGCACAGAGACCGAAAGGGCCGCGTAGACTGTGCGGAAATATTCCTGATGATTATAGGGAGCGTTTTCTTGGTTCCTTCCTTGGGCGGGGAGCCGGATGCACACTAGGAGCAGGGCTGGAGTTCCAGTCCGTTGAAAATATGCGTGTCTGGGCGGAACATTTTGGAGATACCTTTCCACTGACAAATTACTGGAGTGAGGTAAAAAATCCGGAGGCTCCCAGATATATCACGGGAAATGCTACCAATCTGACTAAAGGGAATATGGTTGCGATTCCGGTAGATGATGATACGGCATATACTCTAATTGGCCTTCTTACACTGGAAAAATTTGGAACGCATTTTACCCATGAACAGATGGCGCAACTATGGAACGATGAAATAGAGATCCATGGAAAGAACGGAAGCTGGGGGCTTTTTTGGGGTGAACGGAAGTTTATCAATAATTATCGGTCCGGAATGGATGCTGGGAGAGCCGGATATTTTCAGAATCCTAATGTGCAGTCCGTAGCCGCATGGACACGTGCGGATGCCTGGGGATATGCAGCGCCGGGATGGCCGGAAAAAGCAGCACAGCTGGCGTATCGTGATGCCTCTGCGAACCACAGAAGAAACGGGGTTTATGGCGAGATGTTTATGGCGGCTGCAGTATCTGCCGCGTTTGTGGTAAATGATCCCAGAGAGGCCCTAGAAATAGCCCTGGGGGAAATTCCGGCCGAAAGTCTATTTGCAGAGGCTGTAAAATGGGCATTCTCTATTGCGCCCTCCATACACAGTTATAAAGATGCTGTAGAGGCGGTTACCTCCAGATATGAGGGTATGTTTGAAGGGCATGCAATAAATAATGCGCTTTATGTCATATTTGGAATCCTAATTGGAGGAACGGATTTTACCAGAGTGATTGGGGAAACCGTAGCCATGGGATTTGACAATGACTGTACAGGAGCCACAGCAGGCAGTATTGTGGGTGCGATTATCGGTAAGAAGAATTTGCCCTCTCACTGGTATGAACCATTCCAAAACAGGGTTGAGTGCTATTTCAGAAGCTGTCCCAGATATCTGGATATAGATGAACTGGAAAAAAGATTCCGCAGGCAGGCGGAGATTATATATAAAGAAGGGTAATTTTATGGCGGTATTAAAAGAGAAGATATATGGCTGTCTGATGGCGGGAGCCGTGGGGGATGCACTTGGCAGGGCAACCGAAGGAATGATGTATTGGGAAATCAGGGAAAAATATGGTACGCTTAATCAGCTGGTGGCAGATGGCTATTATGGGAGTTCTGAAAGAAAAGGGTTCTGGACGGATGACACTACTCTGGGAAGCTATATTGCATATCAGATACTGAAAAAAAGAGGAAGGATTACGGCTGCGGATTTTGCGGAGGTGATCCTGGAAAAGCTGGATGAATCTTGCTTTTGGGTGAATGAAAAGCTGGTAAAAATGAGGCTTAGGGAAGGAATCAGTCCCTGGGATGCGGGGGTGGGAGGAATTGGCTGCGGTTGTGCAGCTATGGGAATTGCACCTGTGGGCATTATAAATGCCCAGGATCCGGAGCAGGCCTTTCAGGATGGAATGTGTCTGGCTATGGTGAACAGTAATGGCGAAAACAGAGAATTTGGGGCAGCCTTCGCCTGTGCAATAGCCAGTGCGTTGAAGGAAAATGCGGATTTGGATTCTGTACTTGCGGATGTGGACAAGTATGGGACGGATATCGTACGCCGTGCTTTTACACTGACTATGGATCTTGCCGGAAAATGTAAGGATGAATTTGATTTTACCGAACGTTTCTACGATAAACTATTGGACTACACCTATCCACAGCCAAAGGGGATCTGGAGAAAGGATCGTTATTTCAGTGCGAATGGCAGGGAATATGTACCGGTGGCCTTCGCTTTGTGGTCATTATGCGGAGAGGATATTAACAGGGCGCTGATTGCAGCGGCTAATTTCGGCAGGGACTGCGATTCCATTGCATCTTTGACTGGACAGCTTGGCGGCGCTCTGGCGGGCGCTTCAGGTCTGCGGGAGGACTGGGTCAGAGAGGTAAGCGATGCGAACCGGAAATGCCTTACAGATTTATATGGGGAGAATAGTGTATCAGATATGAAGGATGTGGCGGAAATGCTGTCCGAGTGTCTGAAGGAATCCTGTATCCGCAATATAAACAGAAATAACAGAATATTGAACCAGCTGTAAAAAGACTGCCGTACAAGTGATTTTTCATTAAACTTAAATTACTGGGTACGGCAGCCTTTTTGCCGGAGAAGTTGGGATTGACTACAGGTATGATTAACATAATACTTATAAATCAGCTGATCGCTTGTGGAAAAGCAGGCCTGTATCAGAACTTCCCATCCAGATAATCCTGATACCACTGCAGCCACGCGTCATATTGCAGCGCCTTCAGCTGCTCCAGATGTGCATTCCAGGAGCTGTCGTCGATTCCCTCCAGGATACTTGTAGCGATATAATTACGGATATAGGCCAGAAGCTCCGTTTCAATAAAGGTCCGTTCATTGGTCTTGGCAGGATCTACGAAGCGGATGGGCAGCTGGTTTTCTGCAGGGAGGCAGTAATCATGCACTTCCTTCACGCATTCGATGCGGTACCAGGAGGTCCAGGCTACGTCCTCCAGCACCTCTGCATTTTCGTCCTTACGGATCAGGGGGCCGTAATCCACCATGCCATAGGTGTATTTATAGTTTTCAATCGTGAAATCGTCCGTCAGGCTTTCGGGCAGCTTTTCGAAAACTGTGCCGTTTTCGTCCATGTCCCAGGCCTCGCCCTTAGGACCGAAACGGGAGGTATATTTCATGTCTGTACTGCTTGATAAATAATCCCACCATTCCAGCAGCTGGGGAACGTCCTTGCAGGCGCTGGTAATGGCAAAGCCGGTGCGGTTGGCGGCGAATTTATCCTGAGAGCCGGTTTTTACATAGCCGGGTCCGTCAGGCGCCTGAAGGGCAGGAACTACCACATAATCGGCCGCTGCCGTTTCGCTCTGATCCCCATAAGGATTCCAGGCCCAGTAGCAGCCTGCTACGCCCTCGCTGAGCTTGGCGTGATACTGCTCGGAGGTCTGGGAAAAGGATTCCATATCCAGCAGCCCTTCCTCTACAAGCTGGTGGGCAAACTCGAGAAAGCTCCTGAATTCCTCTGTGTCTGCGGTCCCCACAACCTTTCCGTCCTTTACCATTTTAAAGGCGGCTTCATCACTGGAATCCGTGCCTGCGATTCCCCAGGGATTGGCAAGGTTCATAATCTTGGAGCACCAGTCGCTCTGGGACGGCTCCAGGGGGATTTCGTCCGTGGTGTCCCCGTTGCCGTTCATATCGCCGTCCCGGAAAGCCCTGAGCACATCCAGGAACTCCTCTGTTGTAGTGGGAATTTCCTTCCCGGCTTTATCCAGCCAGGCTTTGTTGATGAACATTATGCCTTCGCCGTCGTTTTCGTAGCTTGTCTGCCGTCCGGTCATGAGAGAGCGGATGGAGCCGTCCGGCCAGGTTACCAGATCGAATCCGCCGTTGATGGTTTCATAGTCCGCGGCCACATGAGGCGCATAGGTCTTGAGCAGATCGTTTTCCGCCAGGTTGGCGAAGGAATCCATGTTGTTTGCGATCTGTCCCTCGCCTACCAGGCCGAAAAACGCATCCGGCAGGTCGGAGGCAAGCATGATATTTACCTTATCCTCCGCATCCGCTGCGGAAATGGGAAGCCATTCAATATGGACGCCGGTAGCCTCCTCCGCCTGTTTGAAAACCTCCTTGTTGTTAAAGTCCTCATCCTTTGTCAGCGGATGAAGGAGCACTGCGATTTTGAAGGTGGTTTTCTCCTTGCTGTCCGTCGGGGCCGGCTCGCCGGCTTCCGTCTGCGCACCCGCCGTATCCCCAGGAGCCTGCGCCGCATCGCCGGAAGCGGCGTTCTGCCCTCCGCAGCCTGTCATGGCGGTGAGTACTGCCGCCAGCAGTAGTGCAATCAGTTTCTTTTTCATTCTCTGCCTCCTTATTATTGTTTATCATCATGGAACGCTTTCCATTGATATCAGCCTTTGATGGAACCGATCATTACCCCTTTTACAAAATATTTCTGAAGGAAAGGGTATACGCAGAGGATCGGCAGGGTGGAAACGACGATAACGCCGTATTTGATCACCTGCACCATGGTCTGCAGCTTTCTGGCCGCCTCCGCATCCGTTGTCATGGAGTTGGCGGCCCCGGTGGCGGCGGTCAGCAGGATTTCACGCAGATACAGCGCCAGCGGGTATTTGCTTCTGTCAGTAAGGAAAATCATGGGATTGAAATAGGAATCCCAATAGGAAACGGCCAGGTAAAGTACCAGGACAGCCATAATCGCCTTGGAGAGCGGAAGCGCTATTTTGAAAAAGAAGCGTCCGTTGCCGCAGCCGTCCACGCGGGCGGCGTCCCGCAGCTCCTCCGGGATATTGTTTTCCATAAAGGAACGGGTAATGATGATATTGTATACGCCCACAGCGCCGAGAATAATCATAAGCGTTCTGGTATTAGTCAGCTGCAGCTTTTTAATTACCATATAAAAGGGAATCAGGCCGCCGCCGAAATACATGGTGAATACAAAATATGCCATGAGCAGGTTGCGGAAGGGGAGATCCCTCCTGGAAAGGGCATAACCGGCCATCATGGTAAAAAAGGTGCCCAGCGCCGTACCTCCGATGGTATAAATCAGAGTGTTCCCATAGCCTGTCCAGATACGGGAATCCTCAAATACTTTCTGATAGCCGAGCAAGGTGAAGCCCTTGGGCCACAGGAGCATCGACCCGTTATTTACATAAGAAGGATCTGAAAAAGAGGCCATCAGTACGAAATAAATGGGATAGGCCATAATGAGAATAATGATTGACAGAATGGCGGCTACAATGATATCGAAGACCGTATCCTGGGTAAAACGGAGTTTTTTCTTACCGGTTACCGTTTTGTGTGTGTGCATTACAGGTTCCTCCCTCCTTGTGTTACCATAAGCTGGAGCCGGAAAGCTTTTTGGACAGCTTGTTCACCACAACCAGCAGAATAAAGTTTATCAGGTTATTAAAAAGGCCGATTGCCGCGGAATAGCTGTATTGCTGCTGCTTCAGGCCGATTTTGTAAACATAGGTGGAGATGACCTCCGCCGTGGTCACGTTCAGATCGTTCTGCATCAGGTATACCTTCTCATAGCCCACGCTCATAATGCTTCCCGCGTTCATGATCAGCAGGATAACCATGGTGGGGATGATTGCCGGCAGATCGATATGGATTATCCGCTTCAGCTTGCTGGCGCCGTCCACCATGGCCGCCTCATGGAGCTCCTGGTCCACGCCGGAAAGAGCCGCCAGATAAATGATGGAGCTCCAGCCCATATTCTGCCAGATGCCGGACCATACATAAAGATGGGGAAAGACGGCTGCATTTCCCATGTAATGCAGGTCGTCCGGGCCGCCCAGCATAGCGATGAGATGGTTCAAAAACCCGGATCTGGGAGAAAGAAAGACGGACATCATGCCCACCAGGATGACAGTGGAAATAAAGTGCGGCATATAGGTGACCGTCTGCGTCAGCTTCTTAAAACGGGTGCCCTTAACGCTGTTTATCATCAGGGCCAGGAAGATGGGAATGGGGAAACCAACCACCAGGGAATAAAGGCTGATTACCAGCGTATTTTTAACAATCTGCCAGAAACGGGGCAGTTCAAAGAAGGTGCGGAACCATTTCAGCCCTACCCATGGGCTGCCCAGAATGCCCTTTCCCGGAGAATAATCCTGAAATGCCATCAGTACCCCGTACATGGGTGCATAGCAGAAAACCCCGATAAACACCACTGCCGGAAGCAGAAAGAGATACAGGCAGTAGTTCCGCCGGATTCCTTTCCACAGCTCCTTCTTCCTGTTCCCAGGCAATATTTTCCCATCCCTTTTCATACAATTGTCTCCCTTCCGGTATTCTGTTGTTTTTTGCTTCCTTGTTTGCCTGGCGGCAGCATTCCGCGTTACTAAGCGGAACGGTTCCCCTGTGGTTTCCCGTTATTGCCGTCCCGGGTATCCTGTTCGGCAGGGGAGGAAGCGTTTCTGCCATTCCGGGAGCGCAGGCCCGCCACAAAGGCAGCGATAATAAGGCTGTCTTCTTCGGATGAATCTATGATGAAACGGATGATTTCATCTTTGTAATCATTAGCTTTCATGTTGAACCCCTCCACTGCATACTTGAATGAGTACATAATAGCATTGAATGACTACATTGTCAACGCATTTAGATTGACTCACTACAGCTTTCTTGCTATGATAGGCACAACGAGGTGATTTTATGAAATTATCAGACAGAATCCGGCTTATTATTTCAGAGAACGGCCTGAAGCAGAAGGAATTCGCGCAGAGCATTCAGGTCACGGAGAGTTATATTTCCAAGCTTCTGAGAGATGAAAGCGGAGTGTCTCATTCCACGGCCACGCTGATAGAAGAAAGATACGGATATTCCGCAGGCTGGATATTGGACGGCAAGGAACCCAAAATGAGCAGGAAGGGCAGGAATGCATCGCTGTCGCCTGTCCAGAGGAGAGTCATCGCTGATATTGAGCAGATGGACGATAAGGATCTGGCGGCGGTCAAGGCCTTTATTGACACGTTCAACAGCTACAAAAAGGCTCTTGGCCAGGAGAAGAAATAATGGGGTTACGTCTGTTTCGGATGGAGGGGTTCCATGAATATCAATGAAATTGCAAAGCTGGCGGGGGTTTCCAGGGCCACGGTATCACGCTACCTGAATAACGGCTACGTCAGCGATGAAAAAAAAGAGCGCATTCAGGAGGTGATTGACCGGACGGGTTACAAGCCCTCCACGCAGGCCCAGACGCTGCGCACCAAAAAGACGAGGCTGATCGGCGTCATCCTTCCCAAAATCAATTCCGATTCCATCAGCAGGATGGTGGCGGGGATCAGCGTGGTGCTGAAGGAAGCGGGCTACCAGCTGCTGCTTGCCAATACGGAGAACCGGGAAAAGGAAGAGCTGGAATACCTGCGGCTGTTTTCGGAGAACCATGTGGACGGCATTATACTGATTGCCACAATCATTACCCGGGAGCATAAACGGGCGCTGAAGGCGCTGCAGGTGCCGGTTGTCCTGCTGGGGCAGAGGCTGGACGGATATTCCTGCGTTTACCAGGACGACTGCCTGGCGGCGCGGGATGTGTCGCGGCTCCTGCTGCGGGGGGCCGGAAAAATCGGCTGTATTGGCGTGACGCAGCAGGATGAGGCCGTGGGCGCGGGCCGGAGGAAAGGCTTTCTGGAGGCGGCGGGGGATGCAGGGATAGCGGAAGACGCGGTCAGTTTCCTGGAAACCGGCTTTTCCGTGGAGGACGGCTATCGGGCGATGGATCAGCTGCTTGCTCTGTGCCCCGGTGCGGACGCTGTTTTCTGCGCCACGGACAGTATTGCCCTGGGCGCGCTGGCCAGGCTTCAGGAGGCGGGAAGGCAGATCCCGGAAGAAGTGGCGCTGGCAGGCGTGGGGGACACGGTGTCCGGCCGCATCGTCAGCCCTAAGCTGACAAGTGTTCATTTCTATTATAAGACCAGCGGTAAGGAAGCCGCCAGGCTGCTCCTGGAGCTGCTGGACGGGAATGAGGCAAGAAAACAGATTAAAATGGGCTACCGCGTGGAGGAAAGAGGAACCACGAGGCAGCGGTAATATAAAACAGAAGAACAGTAATAGAAACAAAAATAAATACAGAAATAAATACAGAAATACAAAGCTGCGGGAAAAACAGAAAATGATCTTTCCGCAGTTTTTTTGTGTAATTTCAACAGAAGCAGGGATACTATTTTGGTGGAATTATGAATTTACAAGTACTCATCAGCAGGTTATAATAAAGACAAGATGTGAGAACGATTCCATATAAAATATTCACATTGTACTAGCTATTTTAGGCATAATAGTAACGATTTATATGAGAATGATTCCTTATAATGTGAAAAGGAGAGGGTGTTATGGATTACAGGAAAGCAGCGCAGGATGTATATGAGAGCATCGGCGGCAAAGAGAATATTATCAGTGCGGCGCACTGCGCCACCAGGCTGCGGCTGGTAATAGCGGACAATGACAAATGCGATAAGGATGCGGTGGAAAATATTGAGGGAGTAAAGGGCGTGTTCTTTGCCTCCGGCCAGCTCCAGATTATTTTCGGGACCGGCACGGTTAACAAGGTATATGACGAATTCCTGCAGATTGCGGGAATCGGCGCTGCCACCAAGGAAGAGGTGAAGCAGGCCGCCTCCGCCAGGACCAGCTTCTGGAAACGCGCTGTGAAAACGCTGGGGGACGTATTTGTACCCATCATTCCGGCCATCGTGGCAAGCGGCCTTTTAATGGGACTTCTGGAAGGCCTCTGCAAGATTTATCCGGCCATGGCCCAGTCCGGCACTTATACCATCCTGCATCTGTTCAGCAATGCCGCTTTCGTGTTCCTGCCTGTGCTCATCGCCATCAGTGCGGCGCGGGTTTTCGGCGGAAATCTGTTTCTGGGCGCAGTAGTGGGCATGATTATGATTCATCCGGATCTGCTCAATGCCTGGAGCGTGGCCGGCGCGGAATCCATCCCAACAGCGGATGCCTGGTTCGGGCTGTACCAGATCAACCTGGTGGGCTACCAGGGACATGTAATTCCCGTGGTAATCGCCGTCTGGATCATGTGCATGCTGGAGAAGAAGCTGCATAAAATCGTGCCTGAAATCCTGGATCTTTTCGTAACGCCTCTCGTAACCGTACTTGTGACCGGCTACCTGACGCTGACAATCATCGGCCCCGTATTTTCCTGGATTGAAAATGGCGTCCTCTCCGGCATGCAGTTCCTGATTACCCTGCCCTTCGGCATCGGCGCCGCTGTCTGCGGGGCTGCCTATGCGCCTACGGTAGTGGCCGGCGTGCACCATATGTACAATGCGCTGGAGGCCGGACTTCTGAGCGGGACAGGCCTGAATACCTGGATGCCCATCGCCACGGCAGCCAACGTGGCACAGGGAGCCGCCGCCCTCGCCCTTGCCTTAAAGACAAAAAACAAAAAGACGAAATCCATGGCGCTTCCGGCTTCCCTGTCCGCTTTCCTGGGAATCACCGAGCCTGCTATTTTCGGTGTAAATATCCGTTTCATGAAGCCCTTTGTGGCCGGCTGTATCGGCGGCGCCTGCGGCGCCCTTATCGCGGGCTGGACAGGAATCGGCGCTTCCGCATACGGTGTGACGGGACTGTTCGGTTATCTGATTACCACGGATTACACACTGCAGTATACTATGATTATTGCCGTATCCGCAGTGATAGCCTTTATCCTTTCCTGGGCGCTTTATAAGGAAGAGCCTGCGGCGGTCAGGAATGCGTCTGATTCCGCAGCGGCGGCGACTGTTTCCGGGCCGGCACCTGTTTCCGGACCTGCAGCACCTGTTTCCGGTCAGACAGCTGAAAAATCCGGCAGCGATACAACGGTATACAGTCCGGTTAGCGGTGAAGCCATTGCGCTCAGCCAGGTAAAGGACGAAACCTTTGCCAGCGGCGTGCTTGGAAACGGTATGGCTATAATACCCTCGGAAGGGAAGGTATACGCTCCCTTTGACGGGACGGTGCAGACCATTTTCCCTACGGGCCATGCGGTGGGACTGCTGGGCACGGACGGTACGGAAATCCTGATTCATATCGGCATGGATACCGTAAAGCTGGAAGGAAAATATTTTACCGCCCATGTACAGGACGGCTCCGATGTGAAAAAGGGAGATCTGCTGATAGAGTTTGACCGGGAAGGAATTCTTGGGGAAGGCTATGATATAACAACCCCCGTTATCGTGACGAACACCGGAGATTATGCACAGGTAAATACGCAGGCGGCCGGCTCTGTAAAGGCCGGGGAACCGGTGCTCTCCTGTGTAAAGTAAACAGTGTGCCAGACAAAAAGAGGAGGAGCAGCGGCCATGAACGAAGCAGGACTGCAGATGATCCGCAAAATCAGGGAGGCGGAAGCGGCGGCGCAGGAAGGGGTGCAGAAAGACCCCTGGCGTCTGAGGTTCCATCTTATGCCGCCCGCAGGATGGCTGAATGACCCTAACGGCCTGTGCCAGATGAACGGTGTCTACCATGTTTTTTTCCAATATTCGCCCTTTGACCCCTGCGGCGGGGAAAAGTTCTGGGGGCATTACACCAGCCGGAACCTGACGGACTGGGAATATGCGGGCGTTCCCCTGGCCCCGGATGAGCAGTTTGACAGAAGCGGCGTTTATTCCGGAAGCTGTCTTATAAAGGATGGGATCATGTACCTGTTTTACACAGGAAATGTGAAGCTTCCGGGAGACTTTGACTATGTCACCCAGGGACGGGAGGCTAACACGGTGCTGGTGGAAAGCCGGGACGGCAGGACCTTCGGGGATAAAAAGCTGCTGCTCACGAACAGGGATTATCCGGCGGACTATACCCTGCACATCCGCGACCCCAAGGTATTTGCCCTGGAAGACAGATACTATATGGTTCTGGGGGGCAGGAAGAAAAATGACTGCGGGGCGGTGCTGCTCTATGAAAGCTGTGATTTGGAAAACTGGCGATTTTGCCGGGAGCTGACCGTGCCCATGAAGTTCGGCTATATGTGGGAATGCCCTGATTTGTTTTGCACAGGGGGAAAATGGTTCCTCTCCCTTTCCCCCCAGGGGCTTCCCAGGGATGAACACGAATTCCAGAATGTCTATACGGCAGGTTATTTTCAGGTAAACGGAGATTTCCGGGCGGGCTGCCGGCTGGAGGATTTCCGGGAATGGGACAAGGGGTTTGATTTTTACGCTCCTCAGACCTTTACGGATGAAAGCGGCAGGACCCTGCTGATCGCCTGGGCCGGCCTGCCGGATGTTGAGGAGGAATATGTAAATCCCACGATAGAAAGCGGCTGGCAGCATGCGCTTACGGTCCCGCGGGTCATCCGGGAACAAAACGGCCGCCTGCTCCAGTATCCGGTTCCCGAGCTGGAAGCCCTGCGCGGCGAACGGCAGGAGGTGAGGGCCGGGGAAGCCGTGTACTGCGCTCCCGCCTTTGATTTGATAGTCCCTGTGGATGAAAAAGGAGGCGCCGGTGCCAGCGGTGTAAAAGACAGTAAACTGTCAATTACGATTGCAGACGCTCTCAGGTTTACCTGGGACGGAAAAGAGGCGGTGCTTTCCTTCACGGACGCTGTTGCCGGCAGACAGATCGGCGCCGGCAGGGGACGCACGCAGCGGAGGGCGCTGATCTCCGGTATACAGGAAGTACGTATCCTGGCAGATACATCCCTGATAGAGATTTATGTCAACCATGGAGAAACAGTGTTTACCACCCGTTTCTACCCGACGGAGGATACCAGGCGCCTTCTCGTGGAAGGCGTATACGCTAAAGCCGGAGTTCTTTGGCCCATGTGTCAGGAGACTGAATAATTAAAAAATAAAAAGCGGCCTTCCCGCCTGCCCGGCATATTTCCCGTGCCGCAGGGCTTTACGGCTGCAAAATGTGAAAACTTCTTCCGAAGAGAAAAACACGGTGTTTTCCTGCGGAGGAAGTTTTTTTGGTGCCCGGATTTATGCACAGTTGGCAGAAATTGTACCTGACGTTTATGCAAGATGGATCGAAAACGAAATATTGACCGGAAATGAATTGTGTATTATGACTTCCCATAAATAT
>PPYE01661760.1_pt1 | contig 68025 bp, 59 predicted proteins | sample 1559881 | NCBI WGS metagenome assembly PPYE01 (sample SAMN08240022, study PRJNA423297) | Human gut metagenome, whole genome shotgun sequencing project. | reverse complement strand
CCTGCCGGTGCAAGCATTGATGATGTTTTTGATGAGGAGGATATGAAAAAATGAGCAGAGTTTACAATTTTTCCGCAGGTCCGGCCGTACTGCCGGAGCCTGTACTGAAGGAAGTCGCAGAAGAAATGATGGATTATCAGGGCAGCGGCATGTCTGTGATGGAAATGAGTCACAGAAGTCCTGAATTCCAGAAGATCATTGACGAAGCAGAACAGGATCTCCGTGATCTGATGAATATTCCGGACAATTATAAAGTCCTGTTTCTTCAGGGTGGTGCTTCCCAGCAGTTTGCCATGATCCCCATGAACCTGATGAAAAACGGAGTGGCTGATTATATCGTTACAGGACAGTGGGCGAAAAAAGCATACCAGGAAGCTCAGAAATATGGAAAAGCGAATAAGATTGCTTCTTCGGAAGACAAAACCTTTTCTTACATTCCGGACTGCAGCAATCTGGATATCAGCCCGGATGCAGATTATGTGTATATTTGTGAAAATAATACGATTTATGGAACAAAATACAAAACTCTTCCTGATACAAAGGGAAAGACTCTTGTGGCAGATGTTTCTTCCTGCTTCCTGTCTGAGCCGGTAGACGTAAGTAAATACGGCATTATTTATGGCGGTGTACAGAAGAATATCGGACCGGCAGGCATGGTCATTGTGATCGTCCGTGAAGACCTGATCACAGAAGACGTACTGGACGGAACACCTACCATGCTTACATATAAGACACATGCAGATGCGGGTTCTCTTTATAATACGCCGAATGCATACTGCATCTATGTATGCGGCAAGGTATTTAAGTGGCTGAAAGCCATGGGCGGCCTTGAGGAAATGAAGAGAAGAAACGAAGAAAAAGCAAGGATTCTCTATGATTTCCTGGATGAGAGCAAACTCTTTAAAGGAACAGTAGAGCCGGATTCCCGTTCTCTTATGAATGTACCTTTTGTGACCGGAGATAAAGATCTGGATGCCAAATTTGTAAAAGAAGCCAAGGCAGCAGGACTTGTGAACCTGAAAGGCCACAGAACTGTCGGCGGCATGCGTGCAAGTATTTATAACGCAATGCCAAAAGAAGGAGTGGAAGCTCTGGTTGCATTTATGAAAAAATTTGAGGAGGAGAATGCGTAATGTATCAGTATCACTGCCTGAATCCTATTGCAGAAAGAGGACTGGGCTTATTCAGTGAAGAGTATAAAAAAACAGACAGTATGGAAGAGGCAGATGCCGTTCTGGTAAGAAGTGCCAAGATGCATGACATGGAGCTTTCTGAAAATGTAAAGGTCATTGCACGTGCAGGCGCCGGAGTAAATAACATCCCGGTATCAGAATGTGCGGAAAAAGGAATCGTTGTATTCAATACTCCGGGTGCCAATGCCAATGGTGTCAAAGAGCTTGTTCTTGCAGGAATGCTTCTTGCTTCCCGTGACATCGTAGGCGGTATTGAGTGGGTAGCGGATCAGAAGGACAATGAAAATATCGATAAACTGGCTGAAAAACAGAAAAAGCAGTTTGCAGGCTGTGAGATCAGCGGTAAAAAGCTGGGTATCATCGGACTTGGCGCTATCGGTGCTCTTGTTGCAAATTCTGCAACCCATCTGGGCATGGAGGTTTATGGATACGATCCGTATATTTCCATTGACGCTGCATGGAATCTTTCCAGAACGATCAAACACAGCAAATCCCTGGATGAGATCTACAGCCAGTGCGACTACATTACGATCCATGTTCCGCTTCTGGACAGCACCAAAAAGATGATCAACAAAGAAGCTTTTGACAAAATGAAAGAGGGCGTTGTTCTTCTGAACTTTGCAAGAGATCTTCTTGTTGATGAGGAGGCGCTGATCGAAGCAATTGAAAGCGGCAAGGTGAAAAAATATGTCACTGATTTTGCAAATCCGCTTGTAGCAGGACGCGAGGGAATTCTGGTAACTCCTCATCTTGGCGCATCTACAGAGGAATCAGAAGAAAACTGTGCAGTTATGGCAGTAAAAGAACTGCGGAATTTCCTTGAAAACGGAAATATCAAAAATTCTGTTAATTTCCCGGACTGTGATATGGGAACCTGTGTGGCAGTGGGACGTATTGCCATCTGTCACAAAAATATCCCGAATATGATCAGCCAGGTAACACAGATTCTTGGTGCAGAGGGGCTGAACATTGCAGATATGACAAACAAGAGTAAAGGGGAATTTGCCTATACACTTATCGATCTGGAAAGCGCTGCTTCCAGAGAGGCTCTGGCAGCACTTCAGGCAGTAGACGGCGTATCCAAGGTACGTGTGATCAAATAAATAGGAAGTAAAAAAACTCCCGGTCAGTCAGAAAACTTTCCGGGAGTTTTTGTTTGCAAAAAAATTTGCAGAAAAATTATTTTCTGGAAGCGATAAAATCCAGAACCTCTTCTTTGGATGGCATAACGCGAAGCGCACCTTTTCTGGTGGTGATCAGAGAAGCAGCTGCATTGGCAAAGGTCAGCAGTTCTTTCAGGTTTTCTTCGGTAAGATCTTCCAGTCCATGTTCCAGAACATAGTTCAAGCTGCTTGCGCAGAAGGTATCTCCTGCTCCGGTGGTTTCAATGGTGTTTTCCTGAAGGAAAGGAGCCACTTCCACACGCATGTCTTTGTAATAAGCACGGCTTCCGTCCTTGCCCATTGTGATCAGTACAAGTGGAATGTTATATTTTTCACGGATCAGTGCGGCGCCCTTGTCATAATCTGTGGTATCAAAGAGGAATTCTACCTCATTGTCAGAGATTTTGAGGACATCACATTTGGTCATTCCGTATTCGATCTCTTTGCGTGCGTCTTCCAGAGAACCCCAGAGCGGAGGACGGAGATTCGGATCAAAGGTGATGATGCATCCAGCCTCTTTTGCCAGCTCAATGGCATGACGGGTAGCTTCCCTGACTCCTTCATGGGTAGAGGAAAGCGTACCGAAATGGAAAATACGGGAAGACTGGATCAGTTCCTTCTGTACTTCTTCTTTGGTAAGCATCATATCAGCGCCTGGATCACGATAAAAAGAGAAATCTCTGTCTCCATCAGGGTATGTATGCACAAATGCAAGCGTTGTATGATACTTCTGATCCATGATCAGATTGCGGGTGTCGATTCCTACCTCTTCCACAGCTTTTTTCAGCTGGTTTCCGAACATATCAGCACCTACTTTGCCGATAAAAGCTGTTTTTTTGCCCAGCTTCTGCAGCATGGCAAGAACGTTGCAGGGAGCACCGCCGGGATTGGCTTCCATCAGAGGGTTGCCCTGAGAACTTTCTCCGTTTTCTGTAAAATCGATCAGCAGCTCGCCAAGCGCTGTTACGTCAAAAATTTTGCTTTTCATAATAGACCTCCTTAAGTTCCTGTTAGTATCAATTTAGCCCAGCAGAGAGATTTTGTCAAACAAATTTCTGGCAAATCTTTATTTTTTTCCAAAAAAATGATAAACTGGAAACAGCATAGATTCTGAGAGAAAAAAGACAGGATCTGAGACAGGAGGCAGGAGAATATGAGCAGAAATGTTTACGACTATATGGACTGGCCCAGGATCGAGGCTATTGTATATGGAGAGGAGACGTCTCCAAGAGATGTGATGGGACCGAGACTTACCACAGAAGGTGTTTTGATTCAGGGATTTTTTCCGGGTGCAGAAGCAGCAGAGGTGGTGTCAGGCAGAAAATCCTACCCTATGGAAATGGAAGACGAGGCAGGGTATTTTGCTGTACTGATCCCCGGAAGAAAAATACCGGCTTACAAATATCGGGTAACTAAAAATAGCGGGACAGAGATTTTCGCGGATCCTTACGCATTTCCGGGACAGATCACAGAGGAAGAAGAAAAGGCTTTCTGTGCCGGAGTGTATTATCATGCTTATGAGAAGCTTGGAGCTCATCCGATGACCATTGGCACAACAGAGGGAACCAGCTTTGCCGTATGGGCTCCCAATGCAGTCAGTGTCAGCGTTGTGGGAGATTTTAACAATTGGGACGGAAGAGGCCATCTGATGCACAGGATGCCCATGTCCGGTATATTTGAACTGTTTGTTCCTGAAGCAAAAGCAGGAGATCTTTATAAATATGAGATTCGGGAAAAGGGCGGACAGAAGACTCTGAAAGCAGATCCCTATGGAACCTGTACAGAAGTTCCTCCGGCTGCGGCGTCCGTGGTTGCACAGGCGGCAGGAAATGTGGTATGGGGGGATGCTTCCTGGTTAAAAGAAAGAGAAAAATACACAGACCGGAAACATCCGGCATCTATTTATGAAACAAGCCTGGATAAATGGGAAAGCGGAGAGGAGCTTGCTGCTTTTGTGAAAAAGCTGGGGTATACTCATGTGGAACTTCATCCGGTTATGGGATATCTGGATGAGGAGGCAGGCCCTTATTCTACATTTTCCTATTATGCACCGGATCGGAGATTTGGGCTTCCGGAAGACTTTGCAAAGCTTGTCAATGAGCTGCATAAAGCAGAGGTCGGAGTGATCCTGGACTGGACTCCGGCTCATTTCCCGAGATATGCGGAAGGTCTGGAACGTTTTGACGGAACGCCTCTTTATGAAGTACAGGATCCGGAAGCTGCAGTTCACCCAATGTGGGGAACTCTGTTATATAATTACGAAAGTCCGATGGTGGCAGATTTTCTGATCGCCAATGCTTTTTTCTGGACAGAGGTCTATCATGTAGACGGTTTCCGCCTGGATGATGTAGACGCAATGCTTTATCTGGATTACGGCAGAGAAGAGGGGCTGTGGAAGCCGAATATTTATGGTACCAGTGAAAATCTGGCTGCAGTAGAATTTTTGAAACATCTGAATTCCATTATGAAGAAAAAGCACCCCGGAGTGCTTATGATCGCTCAGGAGGATGGTCTCTGGCCGGAGCTTACAGAAAATGTAGAAAATGACCATATCGGATTCGATTATAAATGGAACAATAACTGGAGTTCGGATTTCCTTCATTATCTTTCTCTGGATCCGATTGAAAGACAGTATGACCACGATCAGCTTACCGTTTCCATGCTGTATGCCTACTGTGAGCATTATGTACTGACACTGGGAACCAGGGATGCGGGAGAACTGAAAGAATTTATGGAGAAGCTTCCGGGGGATGAGAATCAGAAACTGTCCCAGGTAAAAGCCGCATATACTTATCAGATGCTTCATCCGGGACTGAAGATGAATGCTCCGGGAAAGGACATCCCTGAAGAAATGGAAAACTTTATCCATGATCTTAACGAAGTGTACTGCAGCCATCCGGCACTCTGGCAGAAGGACGACGAGATCGAAGGCTTTGAATGGGTACAGCTGATGAAATATGAAGAAAATGTCCTTACCTTTATGAGAAAGACAGATAAACCGGAGGAGACGCTTCTGGCAGTTGTGAATTTTGCGGCAGTTCCTTATGAAAACTATCAGATCGGTGTTCCTTTCTATGGAAAATATAAGGAGATATTTAACAGCGACCGGAAAGAGTACGGCGGTCAGGGAATGGTAAATCCAAGAGCAAAAACCTGTAAGGCAGAACCATGTGACGAAAGAGAAAATTCTCTGAAACTGAGGGTTCCGGCTCTTGGCGCAGTGATTTTGTCCTGTACGCTTGCAGAAAAGGCGGAAAAGAAGCCGGTAAGAAAAGCTGCTGCAAAGAAAAAAACGGAAAAGCCAGCAGGTAAAAAAACAACAGCAGAAAAGAAGATAGCTGCACAGAAAAAAACTGCTGTATAAAGAAATAAAAAATTTCCTTGCTTTTTCTGAAAAAACGAGTATAATATTTTGTGTGTCAAGCACAAGCTGGAATAGCTCAGTCGGTAGAGCACTTCACTCGTAATGAAGGGGTCGAGGGTTCAAGTCCCTTTTCCAGCTTTAAAAAGGTGAATGGAGTTTCAGAAGTCTGTTTTCAGGCTTTTGGAACTCTTTTTTTATGATCAGAGATTTCATAGTTTTCTTTTCAACAGTTGTTAATTGTGATATGATGAATCCGGTAAAGGAGTTTATTGTTATGGATGTAACAGAAAAAAAGATCATAGCCATGATCGAAGCACACAGAGAAGAGATCATTGCTTTTGCAGAAGATATAGAGAATCATCCGGAACCGGGGTTTCAGGAATTCCGCACTGCCCGAAAAACAGCAGAATTTCTGAAAAAAACAGGATACCGGGTGGATGAGAACATTGCCCTTACCGGGGTAAAGGCTTCCTGGAAAAGACAGGATACACAGAAACCAGGGGGAGCAGACAGGAAGAACCCTGGATATCCCAATATAACAGTGATTGGAGAAATGGATGCCATCGGTTGTCACACTCATCCGAAAGCAGATTCTCAGACAGGAGCAGCGCACGCCTGCGGTCATCATGCGCAGATGGCAGTTATGGCAGGGGCAGCCATTGCCTTTTCCGACCCGGAGATCAGGAAGGAGCTTTCCGGTTCCCTGACCTTTCTGGCGGTGCCGGCAGAGGAATACATAGATGCAGACAAAAGAGCTGCTTTAAGAGAAAAGGGGATTCGTTTCGGTTCCGGAAAAAGCGAGATGATCCGTACGGGTGTTTTTGACCATACGGATATCATAATGACCACTCATGTCCATATGGTAGACGTACAGGAGGATTTTTACCTGGGGAATCCTGCCTGCAACGGATTTGATGCAGAACAGGTCACCGTCAGGGGAAAGGCGGCTCATGCAGCCATTGATCCCTGGAACGGAGTCAATGCTCTGAGTATTACCACCAGCGCGATTCAGATGATGGGGCTGATGAGAGAGACTTTTCGCGAGGAAGACCATATACGCCTTCACAATGTCATTCGGAAGGCCGGAGATGTGGTAAACAGTGTGCCGGATGAGGCAGTAGTGGAGACGAAGATCCGTGCTTCTTCCCTGGAGAGGATACAGAAGGTTCGTCAGATGGTGGACCGTGCCTATGATGGAGCCGCTTATGCCTTTGGCGGAACAATAGAGCGGGAAAATCTTCCGGGATATATGCCCATTCGTCCAAGGATGGCAGATGACGCTCTGATAGATGCCGCAGAAGAGCTGGGCCTTGATTTCAGAAAGGTGCAACCGGGAGATTTTAACAATGCCTGTACCGATGTGGGGGATCTGACGCAGCTGTTTCCTGTGATCAATTTTACCTTCCGCGGTTTTGAGGGACGCCTCCATGGTTCTGATTTCCGTATCACAGATAAGGAAAAGGCCTATATCCTTCCGGCGAAACTGATGGCTCTGACAATTTACCGTCTTCTGCGAAAAAAAGGGGAGAAAGCAGTAAAAATAAAGGAAGGCTTTACTCCTGTTTTTGACAAACAGACGTATATAGAGTATATTGAAAAACAAATGTAAGAACACAGAGGCTGGAATACAGCCAGACGAGGAGGCAGTACAGAAATAAAAATATGACAGAAATTTGTTTGGAATTAAAAGATATCAGAAAAGGATTTTCTGATGAGGAAGAGGTGCTGAAAGGAATCAGCCTTTCTATTGGCAAGGGAGAGTTTATTACTTTACTGGGATCTTCCGGCTGTGGAAAAACTACGACTCTGCGTATCATTGCCGGACTGGAGACACCGGATGCCGGAAGAGTTTTTCTTGAAGGAAAGGATGTAACCGACCTGAATCCTGAGGATCGGGATGTCAATACGGTATTTCAGAATTATGCACTTTTTCCTCATATGAATGTGGCAGATAACATAGGCTACGGACTGAAATTAAAAAAAGTCCCGAAACCTGAGATAAAAAAACGTGTTGCGGAGATGCTGGAGCTGGTGCAGCTTCCCGGGTATGAAAAAAGAAAGCCTTCAGAGCTTTCCGGAGGACAGAAACAGAGAGTGGCCATTGCCAGAGCTTTGATCAATAACCCAAGGGTGCTTCTTCTGGATGAACCCCTGGGAGCTTTGGATCTTCAGCTTCGCCGTGCCATGCAGGCAGAACTGAAAAGGCTTCAGAAAAAGCTGGGTATTACTTTTATCTATATTACCCACGATCAGGAAGAAGCCATCAATATGTCTGACCGGATCGCAGTAATGAATCATGGAACCTTTGAACAGATCGGAACACCGGATGAGATTTATAATCATCCCCGGACGAGCTATGTTGCCACTTTTGTGGGAAATGCCAATATCCTGAAAGGAAAGGCAGAGCGCACGGAAAATGGAAAAGTAACAGTAGCTCTGGCAGAAGGTCGCCTGCCTGTAGTCTGTGAGGATTCTGTCATCAGAGAAGGGGAGACGGTGACTCTTGCTGTGCGAAGTGAAAATGTCCGTATCAGAGAAGAATGTACCTGTGGTCTGATGGCAAAGGTGGAGGAAAAGAGCTTTGCAGCCGGGCAGCTCCGGGTGGTACTGAGGCTGTCAGACGGATCGGAACTGGTGGCAAGCCGCTATGGGATCGATGCAAAAGTAGAACAGGGACAGACAGTAAGTGTCTGCTTTGCACCGGAGGATGCTGTTTTTGTAGACAGATCCGGGGAGGAAAAGAATGAGCAGGACTAAAACAAAAAAACACAGCTCTTCTGTGTGGATGATTCTTCCCCTGTACTTTTTCACCCTTGTGTTTGTGGCGGGACCTCTGATCTATATGGTGGCATTAAGCTTTGCGCAGCCGGGAAGCGGATCTGCAGTAGAGTGGAACCTGACTTTGGAAAATTACAGAAAAATCCTGGATCCGGTTTATCTGCAGACCTTTCGGGAGTCTTTCCAGCTGGCTCTGACCAGTACGGTGATCATCTGTATTCTCGGATATCCGTTTGGGTATTTTATGGCAAAAATGTCTGAAAGCTGGAAAAAGAAAGCGATGCTCCTTCTGATGCTTCCTTTCTGGATCAATTCCCTGATCCGTCTTTACGGATGGATCATCATCCTTCAGAATCGAGGTATTCTGAATCATGTGCTGAAAGCGTTTGGGATCATTGATAAGCCGCTGAAGCTGCTTTACAGTTATCCGGCCATTGTGGTAGGAATGGTGTATGTGCTTCTTCCCTTTATGATCCTTTCCGTGTATTCCAGTGCGGAGAAACTGGACTGGTCTCTGGTGGAGGCTGCCAGAGATCTTGGCGCAGGAAAGGCAAAAGCTTTCTGGACCGTATCTTTTAAGCTGACGCTTCCGGGACTTCTTTCCGGTGTGATTCTGACTTTTATTCCTTCCATGGGCCTGTTTTTTATTGCAGATATTCTGGGAGGAAATAAGATCGTTCTGGTGGGAAGTCTGATCCAGGAGCAGATGACAAGAGGAAGCAACTGGCCGTTTGCGGCAGCGTTAGCTGTGGTACTGATGATCCTGACTTCGCTGATGATCGGTTTGTATCGTAAAATAACAAACGTAAAGGAACTGGAGGGAATCGGATGAAAAAAAATTCAAAGCTTTCCAGCCTGTATATGGGAATTATTTTCTTCCTTATGTATATGCCGGTGGCAGTGGTGATTATTTTTTCCTTTAATGAATCCAAGCTTCCTGTAAGATTTACCGGCTTTTCCCTGAAATGGTATCAGGAACTTCTTGGTGACAGCGCCATGATCGAGGCTCTTGGAAACAGCCTGATCCTCGGTGTGGCAAGCTGTCTGGTGTCCGCGGTGATCGGAACGCTTGGTGCAGTAGGGCTGTCCCGGATCCACTGGAAGACAAAGGGCGCGCTGGAGTATATTTCCATTCTGCCCCTGATGATCCCGGAGATCATTCTGGGAATGGTGCTGATGGCATTTTTCTATTTGCTGAATATTCCTTTTGGAATGTTGACCCTGCTTTTGGGACATACGGTTTTTTGCGTGCCGTATATTCTGATGGAGGTTAAGGCGCGTTTGGCGGGAATGGATCCGTCTCTGGAGGAGGCTGCCAGAGATCTGGGGGCAGGAAGCTTCCGGGCGTTCTGGGATATTACCCTTCCTCTGATCATGCCGGCTGTAGTATCCGGCTCCCTTCTGGCATTTGCCATGTCCATGGATGATGTGGTCATCAGTATCTTTGTCAATGGACCAAGGATATCCACACTTCCGGTTAAGGTGTATACGCAGCTGAAAACAGGGGTTACACCGGAGATCAATGCACTTTGTACCCTGATGCTGGTATTTACACTTGGTGTGCTGGCAGTCTATTCTCTGGCAGTCTGGCTGTTAAAAAGGAAAAACAGGCTCTTTTCAATAAAGGAAAAATAGGTTATACTAAAAAAGTACAGTTTAAATATCGCATAAAGAGGAGGACACTATGAAGAAATCAATTGTTATTGCATTGTGTGCAGCACTTTCTGTTACCGCAGCAGCAGTACCGGTCAGTGCAGACAGCGACAAGGAACTGGTGCTTTTTACCTGGGAAAACATGTTCCCTCAGGAAGTGCTGGACGGATTTGAAGAGGAAACAGGAATTAAAATTGTTTACTCCAATTTTGATACAGATGAGACAATGTATGAAAAATTGTCCATGGCGAAAGGCGGCGATTATGATGTGGTGATCGCTGATGACTATATTATTGAAAATGTTGTTCAGGCAGGTCTTGCAGAAAAGCTGGATCAGTCAAAACTGACTGGATTTGAGAACATCAATCCTTTGTATCAGGGACAGTTTTATGATCCGAACAACGAATATACCGTGCCATATGGAGCAGGAATTCCTCTGATCGTATATGATCCGGAAATGGTGGATATTGAGATCAAGGGGTATGCAGATCTCTGGGATCCGTCTCTGGAGGACAGCATTGCCCTGGTGGCAAATTATCGTGTGATCAATGGGATCACGAATCTGATGCTTGGAAAAAGCATGAATGAGGAGGATGTGGAATCCATTAAAGAAACCGGAGAAAAGCTTCTGGAACTGGCACCGAATGTCCGTCTGATCCAGGACGACAATACACAGAATGCACTTCTGAACGGAGAAGCCAGCGTGGGATTCCTTTATACTTCTCAGGTGACGGCAGCTCTTGCGGAATATCCGGAGCTTGAAGTGGTTTATCCGGAAGAAGGACTGGGATTTGGCATTATGGGAATGTTTATTCCAAGTCAGGCGCCAAACAAAGAGGCGGCATACCAGTTCATGGATTATATCCTGCAGCCGGAGGTGGCGGCACAGTGCACAGATTTTATTGGATATTACAGTACAAATAAAGCAGCAGATGAGCTTGTGAATCCGGATCTGGTGGTTCCGGACTCTGTAAAAAAAGGTGAGATCGTGCAGAATGTAAGCGCAGAGGCAGAGGAACAGTACAACAAAAACTGGACAGAATTCAAGGCCGCCTGCGACTGATGGAAATAAGGGGGTTACAAGATGGAAATTTACAAAGGTACCGCAACCTTTTCAGGAATTGCCATCGGTAAGATTTTATATTACAGCAGAGGCGAGTATCAGATACGTCAGTGTCTGGTAAGCAATATCAAAAAAGAGATTCAGGATTTCCGGACAGCAAGGCTTCAGACTGTCCAAACCCTGAAACAGCTATATGAAGAAAACTGCCGGGTCAATGAGCAGGCAGCAAATATTTTTCAGGGACAGATCCGTCTTCTGGAATCAGAAAGCTATCAGAAAGCCATTGAAAGCTGCATTGCGTCGGAGAAGGTAAATGCTGCCTATGCAGTAATGACGAACCGGGACGAGGTGACGGAGACTTTCCGGAATCTGGAAGAGCCGGTGGTACGAAGAAGAATCCAGGATATTCAGGAGATTTCGGGCAGGCTGATCCAGATTCTTGGGGGAGCCTGTGTAAAGATCAATCTTGGAGAGGAACCGGTGATCGTTGTTTCAGAGTCTCTGGCACCTACAGAGATCATGGAAATGGATAAAGACAAGCTTCTGGCAGTTGTCATGCATCATGGCTCTGCAGTATCCCATACCTCGATTGTTGCCAAAACTATGGAAATCCCGTCCCTTGTGGATGTTGAAACCCATGACGAATGGGACGGACATATGGCCATTGTGGACGGATATACAGGAACACTGTATCTGGATCCGGATCAGGAGATCCGGAAGGAATACAGGATCCGACTGGAAGCAGATAAACGGGAAAAGGAAGAACTTCTGAAACTGAAAAACCAGGCGGATGAAACTGTGGATGGAAGAAGGATCGGTCTGTATGCCAATATTGGAAACATGAGCGATCTGAATAATGTTCTTTATTATGGTGCGGCAGGAATCGGTCTTCTCAGAAGTGAATTTCAGTATCTGGGAAGAGAAAATTATCCCAGGGAGAATGAGCTTTTCCGGGCATACAAAAAGCTGGCAGAAACCATGGGAGAAAGGCTTGCCGTGATCCGTACTGCGGATCTGGGAGCAGATAAGAAGGCTTCCTATCTGGATATTCCCGAGGAAAATAATCCCATTATGGGAAATCGGGGGATTCGGCTCTGCCTTGACCGTAAGCTGATGTTTAAAGCACAGCTGCGTGCAATTTACCGGGCCAGTGCTTATGGAAATCTGGCTGTAATGTATCCTATGGTTGCATCCGAGCCCGAAATGGATGAGATCGAGGAACTGGTCCGTGAAGTCAAAGAGGGACTTACGGAAAAAGAGATTCCTTTCCGGAATATCCAGACCAGCATTATGATTGAAACGCCGGCGGCTGTGATGATCAGCCGGGAACTGGCCAAAAGAGTCGATTTCCTCAGTATCGGAACCAATGATCTGACACAGTATACGCTTGCCATGGATCGACAGAATCCACTGCTGAAAAGTAAGTATGACGATCATCATCCTGCCATTCTCCGTATGATCCGGATGGTGGTGGAAGCAGGACATGCAGAGGGAAAACCGGTTGGAATCTGTGGAGAGATCGCGGCAGATACCGGTCTTACGGAAACATTTCTGCGGATGGGAGTGGACTTCCTGTCTGTTGTTCCGGCCTGTATCCTTCCGGTCAGAAAGGCTTTGCGGGAAACGGATCTCAGTGTAAAATGAGGATGGATTTATGCAAAAGCAAAAAAGTAAAGTAATACTTCTTCCCTGTAGTTCTTACAGGGAAGAACTTGTTTATGACTGTTTACAAAAAGGTCTGGAGCTTCTGGGCGGATTGGAAACTCTGATAAAAAAGGAAGAAAGGATTCTTCTCAAACCTAATCTTCTGAAAAAGGCAGAAGTAGAAAAAGCTGTGATCACTCATCCGGCAGTGGTGGGGATGTTTGCGCGGCTTTTAAGAGAATATGGCTGTAAGAATATGATCCTGGCAGACTCCTGCGGGCATGGAAGCACCCGAAAAGTAATTGCCGGAACGGGAATGGACCGGTATCTGCAGGAACTTGAGATCCCTGCGGTAGATCTTTCGGAAGGAATCAGGAAACCATATCCGGAGGGGATTCAGGCAAAGGAGTTTATGCTCAGCAAAGAACTTCTGGAACAGGATTGTGTGATCTCTCTGTGCAAAATGAAAACACATGCTCTGGAGAGGATCACAGGGGCAGTAAAAAACAGCTATGGATTTGTATATGGGTTTTATAAGGCAAAAGGGCATACGCTGTATCCCAGTGCAGACAGCTTTGCCCGAATGCTGGTGGATCTGAACCAGTGTGTGAAACCAAGACTGTATGTGATGGACGGAATCACTGCCATGGAAGGAAATGGTCCCGGATCCGGAGATCCTGTGGATATGGGAGTGATGCTGATGTCTGCAGATCCTGTGGCGTTGGACAGTGTGTTCTGCCATTTGATACATTTGAAGCCGCAAATGGTTCCGACCAATTATCACGGAGAAAAAATGGGGCTGGGAACCTGGAAAAAAGAGGAGATTGAGATTCTTACTCCGGATGGAAGCATTTCCATGGAAGAGGCGGTTGAGAAATATGGAAATCCGCAGTTTCATGTAGACCGGAGTGTTATGAAGCATGGGATGTGGGAAAAAATGGCAAAAGCCCTGAATATTTTTCAGAAGAAACCCTACATTGAAGCGGAGAAATGCATCCGCTGCGGAATCTGCGTAAAAAGCTGTCCGGTACCGGGAAAGGCCGTGGATTTCCGGAACGGCCGGGAGCACCCGCCGGTGTATGATTACAGGAAATGCATCCGGTGCTTCTGCTGCCAGGAAATGTGCCCGGAGAAGGCGATAAAAGTTAAGTGATTTTTGTTTGTGGGGAAGGACGGAATATGATTTTTTGTCTGTAAATGACATGCAGGAATGGATTTTTCTGTTACAAAAGCCAGTTCGAGACTTGTAAAATTCTAAGCTTCTGCTTCTTTGCAAAAAACGCTCCCACGAATGCTGAACTCGTCTGCGACTCAGACAGCAGCATCCGGGGGAGCAATGCAAATACGCAGAAAGCAAGAATTTTTATCCAAGTCTCTCAATGCTTATGAACCAGAAGAATCCATTTCTGCATTGTTTTTACAGAACAGCAAATTTATATTCCTGTAGCTGTTCTGTTCCCGGGCAGCCGGCCGAAGGCCGGAAATATCCGAAGGATTTTTCTCGTATGCATCGTCTGTAGGTAACAAGAAACAAAAATTCGATCTGCCACACAAACAGAAATTTTCTGTGGGAAAAATCCTGGTGATGTGCTATGATAATCCACATAAATACCGAGAGGAGAATATTATGACAAAAAAAGAATTTCGGGAGCTGACAGAGAAGACTCTTATCTTGGATGGGGCTACAGGTTCTAATCTGATGGCACAGGGGATGCCGCGGGGCCTCTGCACAGAGCTGTGGGTCATGGAACATAAGGAGATCATCCAGAATCTTCAGAGCGCTTACATTGAAGCAGGAAGCCAGGTGATCTACGCGCCTACTTTTGGAGGCAATCGCAGAAACCTCAGGCAGCATGGCCTGGAAGAGCGGATTGAGGAGATCAACCATACGCTGGTTTCCTATTCCAGAGAAGTGGCGGGAGACAGGGCTTTTGTGGCTGGAGATATCACCACCTCCGGACAGTTTGTCACCGCAGAGGGAGAGTATACCTACGAGGATGCTTTTGAGATGTACAAAGAGCAGATACAGATCCTGAAGGAAGCAGGAGTGGATCTGCTGGTGGCAGAGACTATGATCAATATTGAGGAAACGCTGGCGGCAGTGGATGCGGCAAATGCAGTCTGTGAGCTTCCGATCATGTGTACGATGACAGTGGAAGCAGATGGCAGCATTTTCAGCGGCGGAAATGCAGTGGAAGCTGCTGTGGCTCTGGAAAGCGCAGGGGCGGATGCCGTAGGGATCAACTGCTCTGTGGGACCGGATCAGCTGGTATCTGTGGTTCGTAATATCCGGGAGGCGGTTTCCATTCCGGTGATCGCAAAACCGAATGCAGGAATGCCGATGATCGACAATCAGGGCAATGCGGTCTACAGTATGTCTCCGGAGGAGTTTGCCGTACACATGAAGGTTCTGGTGGAAAACGGAGCTTCCATAACAGGGGGCTGCTGCGGAACCACGCCGGAGTTTATCCGTGCCATGGAGCAGGTTCTGAGATAATATCTGAAAAAAGAAAACATCGGGATTCGTTCTGTCTGAAGATTTTTGTAATAAAATATATAAAGCCTCTTTTTACAAAAAGAGAATGAGTTTCAGGCAGGAGGATAATATGAATTTATTTGATTTCACTTATTGCGGAAATTATAACCGTCATATCCGGAATCTTTCTCATATGGTTCCGGAGAAATGGAGCTTTGGAGATGCAGATGACAATGGGATTTTAAAAGGTTATCTGGAACATACCTTTCAGAGAGTTTATGAAGAAGGTAAAGTACTGGAAACAGAAGAATATGCAATCTTTAATACTGGACTTTTTAATGATTATTATCAGCCGGTGTACGCATTTTTTGTCCATAATCTGGTTCCGGGGCGCCAGAAATGGTTTCTGGAAGGCTTTTATACAGAATATTATCTGTTGAAATCAGGAATAACGGATCTTCCGAAACGGGCACAGTATGTAAAGGAACCCGCAGAACTGGTCTTTGATTCCAAGCTGGATATCATTCCGCAGTATGAGCATATTTTCGGTGAGGAAGAAAATGCCCAGCGGCTTCCGGAAAACGTGCGGACAAGCAGGATGCGGGTACAGCTTTTTGACGGGGCTCTCCGTCAGACAAGACATATGCTGGAAGCAGATTACCGTACGGCAGTGCCACAGTATTACGATCATGGAATCCAGCTTCTGATCCCGGTGTGCCTGCAGTCTCCGGGAAAGGCAGATCTGGCACTCGCCTGTGTGAAAACGGCAGATGGAAAAAAGTACCTGGGGCGGACTTGTCTGACTCTGAAAATGGCATATCATAATGCCCGGCTTCTGGCAAAACTGGAATGCAGCTGGCTCCATCCCTGAATAAGTGACAAAAACCACTGTCAATCCCCATTATTTTGTAAAATAACCTGAAATCTATTGAAATTCCTCTGTTTTTATGATATACAGGAAGAGTTGTCCTGTATAAAAAACAGGGGATTTTTTTAGGGGAGGAATGGTCATGAGTAATAAACTGATTGATTTTCAAAATATTTCCAAAACTTATGGGATGCAGACCGTTCTGGATGATTTTAATCTTTACATAAGAGAGAATGAATTCCTGACACTTCTGGGTCCAAGTGGATGTGGAAAAACAACCACACTCCGTATTCTTGGAGGCTTTGAGACTCCGGATGCAGGCCGCGTGATCTTTGATGGAAAAGACATCACAGATCTTCCGCCAAATAAAAGACAGCTGAATACCGTATTTCAGAAATATGCACTGTTTACCCATATGACGATCGCTGAAAACATTGCATTTGGCCTGAAAATAAAAAATAAAAGCAAACAGTACATCCATGATAAGATCAAATATGCGTTGAAGCTTGTCAACCTGGATGGATATGAAAACCGTATGCCGGATTCCTTAAGCGGCGGACAGCAGCAGAGAATTGCCATTGCCCGCGCAATTGTAAATGAACCGAAGGTGCTTCTTCTGGATGAGCCTCTGGGCGCACTGGATCTGAAGCTTCGTCAGGACATGCAGTACGAGCTGATCCGTTTGAAAAATGAGCTGGGGATCACCTTCCTGTATGTAACCCACGATCAGGAAGAAGCGCTTACCATGTCAGATACGATCGTAGTCATGAATCAGGGGTATATCCAGCAGATCGGAACACCGGAAATGATCTACAATGAACCGGAAAATGCTTTTGTTGCCGATTTTATCGGTGAAAGCAATATCATTTCAGCTACTATGGTGGAGGACCGTCTGGTAAAAATTCTGGGCGTGAACTTCCCCTGCGTGGACGAAGGATTTGGACAGAATAAACCGGTGGATGTGGTGATCCGTCCGGAGGATATCGATCTTCTCAAACCGGGAGAAGGAAGTATTGACGGAGTAGTAACCCATCTGATCTTTAAAGGTGTTCACTACGAAATGGAGGTTATGGCAAATAACTATGAATGGCTGGTGCACAGTACGGATATGTTCCCGGTAGGCACGCAGGTCAGCATCCATGTGGATCCTTTTGACATCCAGATCATGAAAAAACCGGAATCCGAGGATGAGGAGGCGGTGAACATTGAAGAGTAAACGTCTTCTGGCAGGTCCGTATCTGTTCTGGTCTGTGTCATTTGTGATCATCCCTCTTTTGGTGATCGTATATTATGCCTTTACCAGTGATGAGGGAACGTTTACCCTGGCAAACCTGTCCCAGATCACCACACCGGAAAATCTGAAGGCTTTGGGGATATCCCTGCTGTTATCCTTTATCAGCACGCTGGTCTGTCTGATCCTGGCATACCCGCTTGCCATGATACTCAGCCAGAAACAGGTGAATCAGACCAGTTTTATCGTACTGATCTTTATTCTTCCTATGTGGATGAATTTTCTTCTGCGTACTATGGCATGGCAGACGCTTCTGGAGAAAAACGGAGTCATCAACAGTATTTTGGGATTTCTCCATCTTCCTGCACTGGAGATCATCAATACGCCGTATGCCATTATTCTGGGAATGGTATACAACTTTCTGCCATTTATGGTTCTGCCCATTTATAATGTGCTGATAAAAATAGATCCCAATGTATTAAATGCAGCAAGGGATCTTGGGGCAAATCCGGTCCAGACTTTTCTGAAGGTGACTTTTCCTTTAAGCATCCCGGGAGTGATCAGTGGCATCACGATGGTATTTGTACCGGCGCTTACCACCTTTGTAATTTCGGACCTTCTGGGAGGCGGCAAGATCCTTCTGATCGGAAACGTGATCGAGCAGTCCTTTAAACAGAACAGCAACTGGCATGTGGGCAGCGGACTTTCTCTTGTGCTGATGGTATTTATCATTGCCAGTATGGCACTTGTGGCAAAATACGATAAAGGAGAAGGAGGTACGGCATTTTGATCAGAAAATTTTTACAGAAGCTGTATCTGGCTTTGATCTTTATTATACTTTACGCGCCAATCGTTACATTAATGGTGCTTTCCTTTAACCAGTCCAAAACAAGGGCAAAATGGGGCGGATTTACACTGAAATGGTATAAGGAGCTTTTTCAGAACGAGCAGATCATGAGTGCTTTTTATACGACGCTTATTATTTCCTTTGTAGCGGCGGCAGCGGCAACGCTTATCGGTACGGCGGCAGCGATTGCCATTCAGGGTATGAAGCAGCGATGGCGTACGTTTTATATGGGAGTGACGAATATTCCCATGATGAATGCGGAGATTGTCATGGGTGTGTCCCTGATGCTCCTGTTCATTGCATTCAGAATGAAGATGGGCTTTGGGACCATTCTGATCGCGCACATCACCTTTAATATCCCTTATGTGATACTCAGTGTGGCGCCAAAGCTGAAGCAGACAAACCGTCATGTGTATGAGGCGGCGCTGGATCTGGGCGCTTCTCCTCTGGAAGCGTTTTTCAAGGTGGTATTCCCGGATATCGTACCGGGTGTAATGTCCGGTTTTATGCTTGCGTTTACCATGTCTCTGGATGATTTTGTGATCACACATTTTACAAAAGGACCGGGGATCGATACCCTTTCCACCAAGATCTACACAGAGGTTCGTAAAGGAATCAAACCAGAGATCTACGCATTGTCCACCATTATGTTTGTGACAGTTCTTGTGCTTCTGATCCTGATCAATTATTCACCGGAGGAGAAAGAGGACACAAAAACAAAGAAAAAACGGGCGAAAAAACCTTCAAAGGTCAAGAAAATCCTGCTTCGCCGCGTGATCCCGGTCACGATCTGTGTGCTGTTTCTTTTTGGAGGCTTTTATTATTCCAGAGAAAGCAATGTGATGAATTCCGATAAAGTGGTGGTTTATAACTGGGGAGAATATCTGGATCCGGAAGTGCTGACCATGTTTGAGGAAGAAACCGGCATTGATGTGGTTTACGAAGAATTTGAGACAAATGAGATTCTTTATCCGAAGATCAGTTCAGGCGCCATTGCTTATGATGTGATCTGTCCAAGTGATTATATGATCCAGAGAATGATTAAAAACGATCTTCTTGCAGAAATCAATTTTGATAACATTCCCAATATCAAAAATATTGGAAAGGATTATATGGAACAGTCCAGACAGTTTGACCCGGAAAATAAATATTCCGTGCCGTATTGCTGGGGAACGGTTGGAATCCTTTATAATAAAACCATGGTAAAGGAGCCGGTGACCAGCTGGTCGATCCTCTGGGACGAAAAGTATAAGGATAATATTCTTATGCAGGATTCTGTCCGTGATGCTTTTGGCGTTACCCTGAAATATCTGGGGTATTCACTGAATTCTACGGATCTTGACGAACTTACAGAAGCAAGAGACCTTCTGATCGAGCAGAAACCGCTGGTACAGGCTTATGTGATCGACCAGGTCCGTGATAAAATGATCGGAAACGAGGCTGCCATCGGAGTGATCTATTCCGGTGAGGCTATTTATACCCAGATGGAGAACCCGGATCTGGAGTATGTGATTCCTGAGGAGGGAAGTAACATCTGGATCGATTCCTGGGTTATTCCCAAGAATGCGGAAAACAAGGAAAATGGAGAAAAATTCATCAATTTCCTCTGCAGACCGGATATTGCTCTGAAGAATTTTGAGTATATTACTTATTCCACGCCGAATGTGGAGGCAAGGAAGCTGATTGAGGATGATGCCGTCCGAAACAGTAAGATCGCCTTTCCGGATCTTTCCCAATATGAGAATCTGGAAACCTTCCAGTATATGGGAACAGAAGCGGATCAGACTTATGGAGAACTGTGGAATCAGGTGAAATCCCACTAATTACATAAGCATGACAGGAAACGGTCTGGCAGACAGCCGTTATACAGAGAAAAATCCCCGGAGCTTTCTTTTTATGGAAAGTGCTTCCGGGGATTTTTGTATATGTCAGGAATGTTTCAGACAGCGTTTTTCAATCAGGTTCAGAATCCCATACAAGCCCATGGCAATAACACACAGGATCAGAATGGACATCAGCACAGTTGTCAGCTTAAAGGTCTGGCTGGAATAGATGATGAGATAGCCGAGTCCCTGCCGGGCGCCGATAAATTCTCCGATGATCACACCTACCAGACAAAGACCGATGTTGACCTTCATGATACTTAAGATCAGAGGGACAGAGGAGGGAAGGACAATCTTCAGAAGTTCATCCCTTCTTGTTCCTCCCAGAGTTGCGATCAGCTTGCCTTTGTCCGGATCTGTTTCCCGAAAACCGGTATAGAGATTGATAATGGATCCAAAGATGGCAACGGACATTCCTGCAACAATAATGGTTCTGATGTTTGCGCCAAGCCATACGATCAGAAGCGGTGCCAGCGCTGATTTCGGAAGACTGTTCAGAATCACCAGATAGGGCTCCAGGACCCGGGACAGCTTTGGACACAGCCACAAAAGCACGGCTGTCCCGATTCCCAGAAGCACCACAAAAAAGAAACTGATCAGAGTTTCGGCAAGCGTGATCCCGATGTGGACAAAAAGTGACTGATCCCTGCACATTTCAGTAAAATTTTTTAAAATCGCCCATGGACTGCTGAAAATAAAGGAATCGATCCAGCCAAAGCGGGAAGATATTTCCCATAAGATCAGAAAAACCAGAAAAAGCAGAATTCTGGATATATTTACCAAATATTTTTCACGCTTTTTCTGCAAAAGATATTTTTTCTGGGCAGGGGAAAGCTCAGGCATGGTCATTCAGCTCCTTCCAGATCTGATTAAAATAAGATTTAAAATCCGGTGCGTTTCTTGAAGAAAGAGGTGTTCTGTTCTCAACAGTAAGTTCGATTGGGATGATTCCGGCGACTGTGGCAGGACGTCTGGTCAGGATGATCACCCGGTCTGCCATACTGATGGCTTCAGAAATATCATGGGTAACAAGAATTGCCGGTTTGTTTTCCTTTTTTAGTATCCTGCCGATATCATCGCTGACATTAAGCCGTGTCTGGTAGTCCAGCGCAGAGAACGGCTCATCCAGAAGCAGAAGCTCTGGCTTCAGCGCCAGAGTACGGATCAGAGCGGCCCGCTGACGCATTCCGCCGGAAAGCTGGGAAGGACGGGCGGAACGGAATTTGTCCAAACCATAGGTGCGGAGCATCTGCTCAATGTAAAAAAGCTTTTCCGGTGTCAGCTGCCGCCGTATTTCCAGACCGAGAAGAATGTTTTTGTAAATGGTACGCCATTCCAGGAGATGATCCTTTTGCAGCATATAGCCCATGCGGGGATCCCCGCGGGAAACCGGTGTGCCGTTCATGAGAACAGATCCCTTTTCCGGTTCCAGAAGTCCGCAGATCACGTTCAGAAGTGTGGATTTTCCGCAGCCGGAGGGACCGACGATGGCAAGAAATTCACCGGGCATCAGGTCAAAGGATATATGTGAAAGGGCAGGAGTCTCCCCGGAAGGCGTATGATAGGAAAGAGAAAGCTCTCTTACTTCCAGAAGCGGTTTCATGGATATACCTCCCTGTAAATTGTTCAAAGCATTTTCCGGAATCCTGTTTTGGAAAATACTATATGTTATGATATGCCTGTAAAGGATTTTGTGTTATGATAAAAAATATGGAGTATACAGAACAAGGAGCAGAAGATGAATAAAAGAAATTATCAGAAAGAGCTGGACAGACTGCTGGAAGGGATTGAAAAAGAGGGAAGAACGCCAAGACTGTTTCTTCACAGCTGCTGTGCGCCCTGTTCCAGCTATGTGCTGGAGTATCTGTCCAGATATTTTGAGATTACTGTATTTTTTTATAATCCCAATATTTCCCCGGCGGAAGAGTACGAAAAGCGTGTGGAAGAGATCCGCAGGATGATCGGGGAAATGGAATTTGCCCATCCGGTGGAGCTGGTGGAGGGAGAATATGATCCGCAGGTGTTTTTTCAAATGGCAAAGGGCATGGAACATATTCCGGAAGGCGGAGAAAGGTGCTTCGGATGTTATCGTCTCCGTATGGAAGAAGCTGCCCGCCTTGCAAAAGAAGGAAATTATGATTATTTTACCACGACGCTGTCCATCAGCCCTCTGAAAAATGCACAGAAGATCAACGAGATCGGTGAGGAACTGGCTGAGATTTATCAGGTCTCTCATCTTCCTTCGGATTTTAAAAAGAAAAACGGATATAAACGTTCCATTGAGCTGTCCGGAGAATATGAACTTTATCGGCAGGATTACTGTGGCTGTGTGTTTTCCAAACGGGAGAGAGAAGAGAATAAAATGCAGAAAAATGAATAAATATTAAATATAACGTATAAATATACGAGAAAAACTGCATAAAAAGCATATTTTCTCTTTGATTTTATAAAAAAATGTGCTATACTGGGAACACTTAGTTTAATATTATACAGAAACGAGGAGTAATGATTATGGCACAGTTATGGGGAGGACGTTTCACCAAGGAAACGGACAAGCTGGTTTATAATTTTAATGCGTCTATTTCCTTTGATCAGAAATTTTATGAGCAGGATATCCGCGGCAGCAAAGCCCATGTAAAGATGCTGGCGAAGCAGGGAATCCTCACAGAAACAGAAAGAGACCAGATCCTGGAAGGACTGGAGGGAATTCTTTCAGATGTAAGATCCGGAAAACTCGAGATCACATCCGAGTATGAGGATATCCACAGCTTTGTGGAGGCGAATCTGATCGACCGTATCGGAGATCCGGGGAAAAAGCTTCATACAGGAAGAAGCCGCAACGACCAGGTGGCTCTGGATATGAAGCTTTATACAAGAGATGAGATCGATGCCATCGATCAGGAACTGAAGGAGCTTCTTATGGCTCTGCAGAAAATTATGGAGGAAAATATCCATACCTACATGCCGGGCTTTACCCATCTGCAGAAGGCGCAGCCGGTTACGCTGGCGCATCATGTGGGCGCTTATTTTGAGATGTTCCGGAGAGACCGCAGCCGTATGGCAGATATCCGGAAAAGGATGAATACCTGTCCTCTGGGAGCCGGAGCTCTGGCAGGAACCACCTATCCTCTGGACCGCGACTATACGGCAGAGCTTCTGGGCTTTGATGAGCCTACCAGAAACAGTATGGATTCCGTATCAGACAGAGATTATGTGATCGAGCTTCTTTCTGCCCTGTCTACGGTGATGATGCATCTCAGCCGTTTTTCAGAGGAGATTATTCTGTGGAACTCCAACGAATACCGTTTTGTGGAGATTGATGATGCCTACAGTACAGGAAGCAGCATCATGCCTCAGAAAAAAAATCCGGATATTGCAGAGCTTCTTCGTGGAAAAACCGGACGTGTATACGGAGCTCTGATGTCCATTCTTACAACCATGAAGGGAATCCCACTGGCATACAACAAGGACATGCAGGAAGATAAGGAACTGACCTTTGATGCGATTGACACCGTAAAAGGCTGTCTGGCCTTGTTTACCGGTATGGTTTCAACCATGGAATTCCGTAAGGATGTTATGGAGGCAAGCGCAAAGAACGGATTTACCAATGCTACAGATGCAGCAGACTATCTGGTAAACCACGGTGTTCCTTTCCGTGATGCCCATGGTATCGTAGGACGTCTGGTGCTGACCTGTATTGACCGAGGAATTTCTCTGGATGAACTGCCTCTGGAAGACTACAAAGAGATCAGTCCTGTTTTTCAGGAAGATATCTATGAGGCGATCAGCATGAAGACCTGTGTGGAAAAGCGCTGTACTTACGGGGCACCGGGAGCAGAGGTTATGGAAAAAGTCATTGCAGTCAACAGAGAATATCTTAAGAACAGCTGACAGTGAGAAAAAATAAAAAAACACTTGCATTTTTCCATAAAGTGGTATAGTATGTACAAGAACGACAAATGTATGCAATACAAAGACATAAAGTGAGGAGAGATTTATTATGAGCGAGAAACTGAGAGTCGGTATTTTAGGAGCTACCGGAATGGTAGGACAGAGATTTATTTCTCTTCTGGAAAATCATCCGTGGTTTGAGGTAGTAACACTTGCAGCAAGTGCCAGAAGTGCAGGCAAAACTTACGAAGAGGCTGTAGGCGCAAGATGGAAAATGGATACTCCGATGCCGGAAGCAGTGAAAAAAATTGTGGTAATGAATGTAAATGAGGTAGAGAAGGTTGCGGCAACCGTTGACTTTGTATTCTCTGCTGTAGATATGTCCAAAGACGAGATCAAGGCAATTGAAGAAGAGTACGCAAAAACAGAAACACCAGTTGTTTCCAACAACAGCGCACATCGCTGGACACCGGATGTTCCGATGGTAGTTCCGGAAATCAACCCGGAGCATTTTGACGTGATCGAATTCCAGAAGAAACGTCTGGGGACAACCAGAGGCTTCATTGCAGTAAAACCGAACTGCTCTATCCAGAGCTATGCACCGGTGCTGACTGCATGGAAGGAATTTGAGCCGTATGAAGTAGTGGCTACTACATATCAGGCAATTTCCGGAGCAGGAAAGACCTTTAAAGAGTGGCCGGAAATGGAACACAATATCATCCCGTATATCGGCGGAGAGGAAGAGAAGAGCGAGAAAGAACCGCTGAGACTGTGGGGTAAGATTGAGGACGGCGTGATCGTTCCTGCACAGGAGCCGGTGATCACCTGCCAGTGTATCCGTGTACCGGTACTGAACGGTCATACAGCAGCTGTTTTTGTAAAATTCCGCAAGAAACCAACCAAAGAGCAGCTGATCGAAGCGCTCAAAAACTTCAGAGGTGTTCCGCAGGAACTGGAGCTTCCAAGCGCACCGAAGCAGTTTATCCAGTATCTGGAGGAGGACAATCGTCCTCAGGTAACCGAGGATGTAAACTACGAACACGGCATGGGCGTTTCTATTGGACGTCTCCGTGAGGATACCGTATACGATTATAAATTTGTGGGACTTTCCCACAATACCGTAAGAGGCGCTGCCGGCGGAGCTGTTCTCTGTGCAGAGACTCTGAAAGCAAAAGGATTCATCACAAAGAAATAAAAAAGAAGAAAGAGAGCCTGACCCTTGCACAAGACAGGGAGTCAGGCTCTGTTTTTATGTCTGTGATAAGTAAAAATGGTATTCGGAATGAATATCTGATGATATTGTCTGTTTGATGGGCTGAGATAACTGTGCAGATCAGAGATATACTTCACAGCTCATTTGTGTTATCAACTCTTTGAACTCTGTGCAGTCACGCATAAAGGCAAATTCCTCTTTGCTGCTTAGTTCCTCACAAAAAGAAACGACAACTCTATTGGAGAGCGCTGTCATATCTGCACCTTCTAAATATAGTGTGACAGAATATATCAGATTATCACAGGTAGGATATTCATGAATTTTGTTGACTGCCATTTGAAAAGCTTCTTTATAGCTTTTTCCCATTTATTTACTGCAGGGGTGGATACGCCCAGAAATTGTGCAATTTGTTCTTGTGTTAATGTTAATTCTTTCCGTTTCTTATGGATGATTTGATTGATCTTCATATATATACCCCATCTTTCTGTGAAAGACACCAATGCGTCATGAAACAGTTGCACTGGCTTTCGCTTTCTATTTTAGTTTCCTTTTGATACTATTTTTATAAGACTGACACACTACAGAACACGTGGAGGTGAGTGGCGGGGCTGTATAGCGGCGACCTCGTATTTATATATGTTGTCGGTCATCCGTTAAGGCATCAATGAGTGGCGCATTACAGTAGCCCGTAAAGGAGCTTCTTGTATAATTCAAATATAAGGAATTCCGAGAAAGAAGGTTGAGAAAAAAATACCTCAGTGTAAAATAAGATTACTGACTTTGGACGGTTAGTAAAAAATCTTATTGAACAGAGAGGTATCTGAAATGAATTATAACACACAGAACGCAAAAATTGCATCTATCACGGAAAAAACTTTAATTGTCGGAATTGATGTTGGAAGTGAAACTCATTATGCAAGGGCCTTTGACTGGCGGAACTATGAGTACTCAAAAAAGCCGTTTGCTTTCAACAACGATGAAGCCGGGTTTGCTGCATTTAAAGTATGGATGGAAGATATAGCAGAGAAACATGAGAAAGAGGCAGTGATTCCAGGAATGGAACCCACCGGTCATTACTGGCTGAACCTTGGAGCGTACCTGCAGGAACAGGGAATGAAGCCGGTGCATGTGAATCCGCATCATGTAAAGAAATCCAAAGAACTGGATGATAACAACCCGAACAAGAATGACCGTAAGGATCCAAAAACAATTGCGGGACTGGTGAATGAAGGAAGATTTTCATATCCATATATTCCAACAGGGATATACGCAGAAATCCGAAATCTATCAAACCTTCGTATTCAAACACAGGAGGAACTCACAAGGATCAAAAACCGGATCGCCCGGTGGTTCAGCATTTATTTTCCGGAAATAAAAGACGTTTATAAAAATCCGGACGCTGTAAGCGGGATGATGGTAATCAAAAAGGCACCATTGCCATGTGACATAAAAGAACTTGGTGTAGACGGTGTAAATCAGGTATGGAGGGATGCAAAGCTGAAAGGCGCTGGCTTAAAGAGGGCAAGGACCCTGGTATCAGCTGCGGAGCATAGCATCGGAAGTACAGAAGCACCGGGAAGTGCCAGAATAGAGATCCGTAACCTGCTGAACGATTATGAAGTATATAAAAACAGAATGGATGATCTGATGCGGGAGATAGAAGCGAAACTTTCTGAGATTCCATACATTGATAAACTGATGGAGATCAACGGAATCGGTTTAAAAACAGTAAGCTGTTTTATTGCGGAGGTGGGTGACATTCGTCGTTTTGATAACCCAAAGCAGCTGCAGAAACTGGCAGGTTATGCCATTGTTGCAGACAGTTCCGGTAAACACAACGGAGAGAGCCGTATCAGCCACAGGGGAAGAAAACGCCTGAGATATGCATTGTATGAAGCTGCTATATCTGTGATAGGAAAGAATAAAGAATTTAGAGAAATCCATGACTATTACAGGACGAGGAAGCAAAATCCTTTGAAGAAGATGCAGTCAGTCATAGCGATTGCGTGTAAGCTGATCAGGATCTTCTACACGATACTGACAAAAGGTGTAGATTATGATGGCCAGAAGATGCTGAGCGATATCGTAAGGCCGGAAATCATAATGGCAGCATAAAAATAGTAGAAAACAGTATATCGTGGTTGGTCTGGGCATTTGAGAAAAGAATGCTTGAATGTTCAGACCAGCCACGGTAGCTGGAAATATAAAAATCGGAATGCAACAGGAAAACGTCCACTGAAAAGTGCTGTTGCAGGAAGGAAGAAAGTCAGTAATAAAACATACAAAGAATGAGCCAGTAGTCGGCAGGAATAATCACCATAGGGCGTGTGACCCTGGTTAGGAGCTGAGCTGACACCCTGGTTATGGATAGGCGGGACGAGAGAAGTTAGGACTTGGCTCTTGAGGGCTGATGATCCTGGTAGACACGGGAGGTTCGCTGCCGTAGATGGATGGGTATACACAAGGCCATGAAGAACGAAAGCAAAGACGTTTTATTTCGTATACCCAAAAGCCACTATTTTCGTACCAGATACAGAGAAATGTCCATTCCTATGGCTCCTTCTTCTGAGATATTTATTGATGATATATCGAAAAAATCCTTGATTTTCAAGGAAAAAGGACTTGACTTAATAGGGAGGTAGTTACTTGTCTTTTAAAATTTTAAAATTTAACTGCTGTGGACTTGATGTCCACAAAACATGGATCTATGCCTGCATCGGCATTACTGATTCCAATAATCGTACAGAATATAAGCAAGCTCGCTTTTCTTCCTTCACAAAAGGATTGAATGAGTTGTGTGACTGGCTTGCAAAATATAACTGTAACGATGTATGCATGGAATCTACCGGAAAGTATTGGATCCCTGTTTTCAATATCTTAGAGCAACGCAAAGTCTGGGTTACTCTATCCCATCCCAAATACACAAAACCCATGAAAGGAAATAAGACAGACCGCAAAGATGCCAAATGGATCTGTGATCTATACATGTGTGGCATGGTTAAGCCTTCCTTTATTCCACCTGCTGACATCAGAGCACTTAGGGATCTCGTAAGATACCGTTTCAAACTCACCTGTATGATTACCAGCGAGAAGAATCGTGCCCAAAATTGTCTTACTGTATCCAATCTGAAACTTGATGATGTCTTTTCTGATGTATTTGGTAAATCTTCCCGTTCTATTACAGAACAGATTTTGCAACGCCCAGGAGAAAAATTTGATGTATCACCATTTGTTGATGGTCGCTGTAAAACTCCGATTGAAGAAATACAGGCCGCTGTTGATGGTGCTATTTCTAAGGAACAAGCTGTGAAACTCAGACAATGCCTTGATCATATCGATGAACTACAAAAGCACATTTCAGAAGTAGAACAGGAAATCCTTCGTCTCAGTGATAAATATGAGGCTGCTTTAAATCTAATAAGGACTGTTCCTGGATTCGATAAGAATCCAATGACTGCAATTCAAGTACTTTCAGAGATTGGTGGTGATATGTCTGTCTTCCCCACAGCAAAACACCTCGTCTCTTGGGCAGGATGTTGTCCTCGTAATGATAAAAGTGACCGCAAAATCAAATCCACTAGGATTTCCCGTGCTGGTTCTTATTTTAAACCAGTTCTGGTACAAGTTGCAAATGCTTTAATCAAATCAAAGAAACATCCTGAATTTACAACTCGCTATAAGCGTATCAAAACACGCCGTGGACATAAGAAAGCCATCATCGCTATCTGTCGTATGATCCTGACCGCTATCTGGCATATACTTACAGATTTAACGCCATATACACCAGAGGGGTTTCTTGAATCACGTCCTGTGAATAAAGAAAAAGTTCTTACTATTTTACAGGCACTTAATCTACTTAAGCAACGAGGATATTTCATCAAAGATGATCCTTCACCAGTTTCCTGATTAGGTGTTGCGTCTATATTCAATTTTTAGCCACCACAACGAGGGCTTATTTGTGATGCTCAAATGTATTCTCTACTCGCTACTTCATTGTTTCAAACTTCAGTCCTCCTCTGTACTTTTATAATAGCAGAGAGGAGGGCGAGTATTATGACAGTTAGAAAGTTTTTATATGGTGCAACCGGTTTTCTTTCCTTAATAGGCGTTATCGGTGTTCTGGGCAATGAAAAGGGATTTCTGCCTTTCTTTGTATTTGCAATAAACTTTGAGTACTGGTTTATGAAACAAGATGAAATGCTGGATGACTATATGAATAAATTAGCATCCCGTGGTTTTTATTGTGGAATGATCGCTACAGCATGCACTACCCTATATCTTTTCCTGATAAATAAAAGTTCTGGAAATGAAGCATTTACCAATGGATTAGCCTTGGGATGGGCAACTGCAGTGATTGTTTATTCTATATCAACTGCATGTTTTGGGATTAAGGAAAGATGGGGAATATGCAATGATTAAAAATCGTATGAAAGAGTTTCGGGCAAGATATAATATGAAACAGGAAGATTTAGCGAAAGCAGTTGGTGTTCGACGGGAAACAATAGGCAATCTTGAAAAAGGACGATACAATCCTTCCCTTGTATTAGCCTGGAATATTGCAAAGACATTCCATGTAACGATTGAAGAAATTTTTACAGTAACAGATGATTGAACTTATAAGTGATACGATCATAGAATTTGAAAAAGATATAAACAGCAATAACTTTGTCGCAGATAGCTTAAAAACGAAGGTTGACGATTCTTTTTATATGACATATAATATAATTAACAAGGGAGCCGGAAGGTGAGTGCAGGTCACCCGTCCCGGCGAAAATTAAGTAAAACTATTTTAGAAATAGCCGTTCCTAAACTTTGACGAGAGCAGGACGGCTATTTCTTATGTGTAAGATTCAGAATAGCTACAATCAGTAAAGCAACGCTTACGATTAAGCTTAATTCTTCATATGTACTCATAATAATCACCACCTTCCGTAAGGTCTCGGAATAGGTGAGAGCACGTCCCCGGCTCCCCAGGTAAGTATATTATACTGCCATGATGTATATCTGACAGGGATTCCATTTATCCCATAAGGCTGGAAAGATTTCAAACTCTTTGAAGCCAAGAGATAAATAAAATTTATTTGTTTTGTCATAGGTTTCATATTTTCCCATTTGTACAGTTTTAACCTGAATAAAAGAGTATCCTTTTTTGCGAATTTCTTTTTTGGCATATTCAAATAAGGACTGCCCAATCCCTTTACGATGATATTCTTTTAGCACTCCCATGGCAGCAATCTCTACGGTATCTTTTCCTGTTTGTTTAAGATATAAAAAACCAATATTTTTTTCGTTTATACGGGCACAAAAGAAAGGCTTCCTGACAGAATCCTGTATATATTCTTCCCGTGATTCGGGAATACCAAACCAATCAGGCAGAGATTGGAGTATTTTTCGTGTAATTTCTTTTTTTTCTAAATCGTTTGTTATTTCTACAATATTCATAAATCATTGCTCTCCATAATTTTGCGCTTAAGTTCATTGGATAATGATTGAAAAGTATCTGTTTTTAATTATAATATCAAATATTATGGTGTTTTTGTAATTATTTGTATACATGTATGAAAAAAAGATTTATACTAGTATAACGAATAGCAGAAACTTGGTTTTTGCTATACTGAAAAGATAAAAAGTATTTGTGTACAGGAAAATCATCAGACCGTACAGATTTATAAACAAAGGTGATACATTACAGTGAGAAAAAAACAGAAAATAAACAGGGCAGAGCTTTATTCTCTTCTTCTCCTGGCCGGCGGAAAAAGCAGTCGGATGGGAAAGGACAAGGCAGAGCTTCTTCTGGATGGAAAAAGCTTTTTGGACTGCCAGATAAAAAAAGCGGAGAAACTGGGAATCCGGGAGGTTTATGTTTCCGGTCACGATACCGGAGAATGTGTTTTCCGAAATGAAAAAACAAAAAGCAGCATACATATCCAGGTGGTTTCTGATATTTACCGGGAACGGGGGCCGTTAGGCGGGCTTCATGCCTGCATGAAGGCCATGGACACTCCCTATTGTCTGGTGCTTCCGGTGGATGTGCCTCAGCTTCCGGGGAAGATGCTGGAAGATTTGCTCCTTGCTCATGAGGACAGACTGGACGCAGTGGATACTGAAGATTTCAGACATTTTGGGTATGAAAGAGCGGGCGGCAATGCCGGGAAACCTTTACTGGCGGTGCATGGAGAACGGAATGAGCCCCTGATGGGGATTTATCCTGTCTGTATGGCGGACTTTATTGGAGAACAGATACAAAAAGCTTCCGCGCCGGTGTTTCGCATTCTTGATGCATGGGGGTATGACACCTGCCGGATTTTCGTGGAGGAATGGCAGATTCAAAACATTAATACGCCGGAGGATTACCGGGAACTTTTAACGTATATGGAAAAGAGGGACGCAAAAAGGAGAGAATTGAATGCTTAATATTTATTACGGAAATATGAAAGAAGCTGTATACAACACAGCTGCTTATTTTAAATATGATTATGAAGACAGTTGGATCGTCGATCCTTTTGTGAAAGAAATGATTCAGGATGTGGATCAGTCAACAGTTCTGGACAGTGGTGTGATTGACAGCCCTGTACTGGGGAAAATTCCTCCTGTTGGATTGTCAGGCGGAGTGAAAACATTGATCCTTGTGAAATTCGATAAAGATAAAGTTTTTAATGTTTCGACCTGCGGGGATAATTGTGCAAAATGGCTGCTAAGGATTGCCGAATCAGAAGACCGGACAGTGAATCTTTTGCACTTGATGGATTTTGGTACAGAGCCATTTGCTGTACATGTGTTGAATACAGATCAGATGGCCTATTCGATGGAAGAGCTGGTATCGATAGCCGGGGAGTTTGTTTGACGGAGGTGCAGGACAATGAAGGGAAAGCACAGGGTCATTGTTTCTACTAAACGGTTAAAATATGACTTTGAATTAAGAAGGAATCTGACAATCATTCGAGGTGACAGTGCAACTGGAAAAACTACATTGGTAGATATGGTTCGGGATTATGTAAATAATCCGTCTGGTACGCCGGTAGAACTGGTATGCGATAAGAACTGTTATGTACTGGAAGGCTCTTTGTGGAAAGAACAGCTAGGAGGAATTTCTGACAGTATTGTATTTATAGATGAAGGTAATGAATTTATTCGTACAGAAGAATTTGCAGGTGCGATTCAGAAAACCAGTAATTATTATGTGATTGTATCCAGAGAATCTCTGCCAACTTTACCTTATAGTATAGAAGAAATTTATGGAATCCGTACATCGGGAAAGTATGGGACTTTAAAGCAGAGCTATCATGAATTTTATCACTTATATGGAGCGAATACTTATCAAAGAGAGATAACTCCCGAAGTGATTATCACAGAAGACAGCAACTCAGGATATCAGTTTTTTGAGCAGGTATGCAGAGAAAATCATCTGAAATGTGGCACTTTATTTGCCGGAATCATTTGAATGGTTGATACTGTCTTCCGGTATTTTGAAAAAAGGTATTGTAACGGCAATTTTGAGTACGCCATATGATTATGTAGAAAGTGAGAAGTATTTTAGTTGGGAAAGGTTTTTTACGGCGGTTCTTATCAACGAGACAAAAGATACTTATATGGCATATCTAAAAAGGAAACTGAATCCGGCATATCTGAGTGATACGGTAAAAGAAGCGATTTTTTCACAAATGATTAACATCAGACTGGATTGGAAGACAAATGATTAAAATCTGTACCGGGAACTTCTAACGTATATGGAAAAGAGGAACGAAAGATGAGAGAGGGAATTTTGCTTGAGGATGCTTTGGAGGAAATTGAAAAGCGGGTAAAGAGGATCGTAGATACAAAAAAAGTGGAAGTCAGAGAGGCAGGGGGATTCTGTCTTGCAGAGGATGTTTATGCCGGGATAGACAATCCGCCTTTTTCGCGCTCTCCTGTAGATGGCTATGCGGTCCGGGCAGAAGACATACGGGGGGCTGTCCGTGGAAATCCGGCCAGACTTCAGGTGGCAGGCTGTATTTATGCGGGAGATGACGGCCAATCGTTTCAGGCGAAGCCGGGAGAAGCCTATCGGATCATGACAGGAGCTCCTTTTCCGCAGGGAACGGATACGGCGGTTAAGCAGGAAGATACGGATTATGGCGAGGATGTGGTGGAAATCTACAAGAGCCAGAAGCCATGGGATAATTACTGCTTTCAGGGAGAGGATTACAAAAAAGAGAGCCTTCTTCTGAAAAAAGGCTCCCGGATCACCTTTGCAGAGCAGGGAATCCTTTCCGGTATCGGTCGTATAGAGATAGAGGTTTACCGTAAACCGGTGATACGGGTACTGACTACCGGAGACGAGCTTTGTGAGCCGGGAAATCCTTTGAAGCCGGGAAAAATCTATGATTCCAATGGGATGATGGTTTCCGCGCGCCTTTGTGAACTGGGTGTGCCTCCCAAGTCGGTAGCCCACTGTGCTGACAGTGAGGAAGGGCTGGCAGAAGAACTGAAAAAAGCGGCAGAAGATGCGGATATTATTATTACCACCGGCGGTGTGTCTGTAGGGAAAAAAGATATTCTTCACGGAGCACTGGAGATCCTTGGAGCAGAAAAAATATTCTGGAGGATTCGCCTCCAGCCTGGAACTCCTACGATTTTTTCTGTATATGGGAATACATTGATTCTTTCCCTTTCCGGAAATCCCTTTGGGGCAATGGCAAATCTGGAACTTCTTCTGCGTCCGGCACTGGAGGTAATGACCGGAGATCCTGTATTTGCCATGGAAATGTGCCGGGGGATCATGGAGGTGGATTTTGAAAAAAGATGCCGGGTACGGCGGTTTGTCAGAGCGGTGTACAAAGATGGAAAGGTTTCCTTTCCACAGGGGATTTTTTCCTCAGGTGCAATCGGTACTTTACGGGGATGTAACTGCCTTCTGGACATTCCGGCTGGAAAGGAAAACGTAAAAGCCGGGGAGCAGGTGGCAGTATGGATGCTGTGAAAAAAACGGAGAAGCCTTTTGTGGCGGCGGTAAGCGGCGTAAAAAATTCCGGCAAAACCACCTTTCTGGAAAAGCTGGTAGCGGAACTTACCAAAAGAGGATATCGTGTTGCGGTAATTAAGCATGACGGCCACGGGTTCCAGGCAGACAGGGAAGGGACAGATACTTATCGGCTGCAGCAGGCAGGGGCATATGGAACCTGTGTTTTTTCCAGGGGACAGTGGCAGGTGGTAAAAAAGCAGCCGGAGGCAGATGTGGAGGAACTGATGGGATTTTTTCCTGAAGCGGACTTTATTCTGCTGGAAGGAATGAAAGATTCCCTTTTTCCAAAATTTGAGCTGGTACGGAAGGGCGTTTCCAAAAGGTGTGTCTGTGATGCAAAAACGCTTCTGGCCCTTGTTACAGATACGGAACTGAGACTGCCGGAAATTCCGGTTTTAGGTCTGGATGAAATCAAAAAAGCAGCAGAAATTCTGATTGGAGTTAGTATAAACAAATGAAAAAACAGGGAAAATCCGAAATGTTTTCGGCATTTTCCCTAATTTTATGTGGCAGAATTCTTGTAAAACAAAGACAACAATGTTAAAATATAAACGAGAATTGAGCTCAAACAGATAGGAAATCAGTAATCAATATTTTAAGTTAGGAGGGAACAGGTATGGCTTTAAAACAAGTCCAGACAACCTGCGCATATTGCGGAGCAGGATGTCAGATTATGTTCACAGTCGATACGGAAGCAAACAAGATTGTGGAAGCAGTCCCTGCAGATGGAAGAACCAATGCAGGAACCCTCTGTCTGAAAGGTCATTACGGCTGGGATTATCTGAATGATCCCCAGATTCTTACGAAACGTCTTCGTAAGCCGATGATCCGTAAAGGCGGAAAGAAATCACCTCTCGTAGAGGTTTCATGGGAGGAGGCAATCTCCTATGTAGCGAAACGCCTGGGAGAAATCAAGGAGAAATACGGCCCGGATTCTATCATGGGAACAGGATCTGCCAGAGGAGCAGGCAATGAGGCAAATTATCTTATGCAAAAATTTATGCGCGCGTGCATCGGTACTAATAATGTCGATCACTGCGCACGAATATGACATGCGCCTTCGGTAGCGGGTCTACTGTATTCTTTAGGTTCAGGCGCAATGTCAATGGGCATCCCGGAGATCGAGGATGCAGGCTGTCTACTTTGCTTCGGTTATAACGGAGCAGATTCCCATCCGATCGTTGCAAGACGTATTGTCCGCGGCAGACAGAAGGGAATGAAGATCATCTGTGCAGATCCACGTGTGACAGAAACCGCACGTATTTCAGACATCCATCTGCAGCTTAAGGGAGGTTCCAACCTTGCCCTGGTAAATGCGATGGCTAACGTGATCTGGAATGAGGGACTGGCAGATATCAGATTTATCGAAGAACACACAAAGGGATTTGATGAATTCCTGAAGGTGATTGAAAAATACACACCGGAATATGCAGAACCGATCACACACATTCCGGCAGATGAAATACGCAGGGCAGCAAGAATGTACGCCACTACCAAACCTGCCATGATCCTTTATGGTATGGGTGTCTGTCAGTTTACACAGGCAGTGGATGTGGTCAAAGGGCTTGCAAACCTTGCACTGATGACCGGAAACTTTGGCGGTCCGTCCATGGGCATCGGCCCGGTACGTGGACAGAACAATGTACAGGGAGCCTGCGATATGGGCGCTCTTCCAAACTCCTATCCGGGTTATCAGAATGTAACCGTACCGGAGATCCGTGAAAAATTTGAAAAGGCATGGGGCGTTCCGCTGTCCGATAAAGTAGGCTGCCCAATCACTCATGTGCCGGAGCGGATCCTTCACGAGAAAGATGAGAAGAAACGGATTCATGCATACTACATATTCGGAGAAGATCCGGCGCAGTCAGATCCTGATCTGGCAGAAGTCAGAGAGGCTCTTGATAAATGCGATTTTGTTGTTATGCAGGATATCTATATGAACAAAACAGGTCTTTATGCAGACGTGATCCTTCCTGCCACTGCGTGGGGAGAGAACGAGGGCATTTATACCTGTGCAGACCGTGGCTTCCAGAGAGTCCGCAAGCTGATCGAACCGGAGGGCGATATGCGTCCGGACTGGCAGATCATTGCCGATATCTCCACAGCTATGGGCTATCCTATGAATTATAAAAATACAGAGGAGATCTGGAATGAAATGATCGATCTCTGTCCGAGCTTTACCGGAGCTACCTACGAAAAAATTGAGAAATACGGCGGTATTCAGTGGCCCTGCCGCGACAAATCCATGGAAGACAAAGGAACCCCGTATCTTCATAAGGATGGAATCTTTGCCACAAAAGATCACAAGGCACTGTTCTATGGTACAGACTGGCATCCGCCGGTGGAACTGGAAAATGACCAGTATCCGATGACACTTTCCACTGTCCGTGAGGTAGGACATTATTCTGTCCGTACTATGACCGGAAACTGCCGTACCCTTCGCAATCTGGAGGACGAGCCAGGCTGGGTACAGATGAATACCCAAGACTGCGAGAAGATGAACCTGAAAAAAGGTGAGCTGGTTAAGATCCTTTCCAAGAGAGGCTACTGTATTACCAGATGCCTTCCTACAGACAGGGTAAAACCCGGTGCAACCTATATGACCTATCAGTGGTGGATCGGAGCCTGCAATGAGCTGACAACAGCCAAGCTGGATCCTGTCAGCAACACTCCGGAGTACAAATACTGTGCCTGCCGTGTAGAAAAAATCCAGGATCAGGAATGGGCAGAGCGTCATGTGATGGAATTGTATGATGATATCCGCGCCCAGATGGGTATCGATACAGGAAAGGGGGCAGAATCATGAATTACTTTGTAAAAGGGAACCCTGACCTTTGTATCGGATGCCGCACCTGTATGATCGGATGCGTGGTGGCACATGAGGGAAAGCATATCTTTGAGGTGGATCCGGATTCCTATAGTTTTAATCCGAAGCTTCATATGGTAAAAACAGCACGCTTAAGTGTTCCGGTACAGTGTAAGCACTGTGAAAATCCGGCATGTATGGCAGTGTGCCCGGTGGGGGCGATTTCCCAGAAAGACCACTGTATTGTCATTGACACAGATAAATGCATGGGCTGTAAATCCTGTATGGATGCCTGTCCATTTGGTGCTATTAATATGACAGTACAGACGGGAAAAGTTCAGGCGGACGGATCCGAGAAAAAAGTGGCAAACAAATGTGACCTTTGCTACGGACTTCCGGGAGGGCCTGCCTGTGTAAGAGTCTGTCCTACAGAAGCACTGACTCTTGTAACAGAGGAGGAACTGGGAGATGCCATGGAACGGAAACGTATGGAAGCTGCCAGAAATGCGTATCGGGAAACGCATCCGCAGGAATAGGAGGTCATAATCGATGAAAAAAGAAATCGGATCTTTTGTGGTGGGAGACAGCACCAAATGCACTGGCTGCAAAGCCTGTGAGGTGGCCTGTTTTACCGTTCATAACCGCAAAAGCAATCATGTTGGAAATACAGTGGGAACCGTAACGGTTCCCGTAACCCCAAGACTGTTCCTGACCAGATTTGAGCAGGGATGTATGCCGATCCAGTGTAAGCACTGTGAGGACGCGCCATGTCTGAATGCGTGCAGCAAGGGAGCCATCAGCAGGATCGACCATCAGGTGATTGTAGATGCAGAAAAATGCATCGGCTGTAAGGATTGTATGCAGGCATGTCCCTTTGGAGCGATTGCGCTTCTTCCTTATGCGAAAGACGGACGCCTGGTGGCTCAGCCTATGGCTGAGGAGCCAAAAGTCTTTGCATCCAAATGCGATCTCTGTGCAGGGATCGAAGGCGGACCGGCCTGCGTAAGAGTCTGTCCTCATCAGGCTCTCAGACTGGTGGATCCGGAAGCGGAACGGGAAGAAAAAAATATCAGGGCAGCAGAGTCACTGCTTCTGACAAAAGACTGGAGATAAGGGAGGACAAAATTCATGATAGTAGCAATTGATCAGAATCTCTGTACGGGCTGCCGTGAATGTGCAGAAGTCTGTCCTGCCTATGCCATTGTAGGAGAGCAGGGACAGCCTCAGACGATTGATACAGACAGATGCGTGATGTGCGGACAGTGCGTGCAGAAATGTAAATCTTATGTATCCATTCTGACCCATGGAAAAAAAGCCTATGACAGAGTAAAAAAAGAAAGAAATATTCCGGATTCTGTTCAGGAGCCTCTTTTCGCAGCATATGCAGTCTGCAATCTGGATAAGGTGAAAGAAGCTCTTGCAGATAAAAATAAATTTACTATTGTACAGTGCGCACCGGCAGTTCGTGTTGCTATTGCAGAAGAGTTTGGCGCAGATCTGGGAACTCTGACACCCGGTAAATTATCTGCAGCTCTTCACACACTGGGATTTGACCGGGTGTACGATACCAATTTCCCGGCAGATGTGACCATTATGGAAGAGGGCACGGAACTTGTAAAGCGTGTAACAGAGGGAGGTGTTCTTCCGATGTTCACTTCCTGCTGCCCTGCCTGGGTAAAATTCCTTGAGAATAATTATCCGGAGCTTTCCGATCATCTGTCCTCGGCAAAAAGTCCGCAGCAGATCGGCGGAGCTATTTTCAAAACATACGGAGCGCAGCTGGAAGGCAAAACAGGCGAAGATATTTTCAGCGTTTCTGTAATGCCCTGTACCTGTAAGGAGTTTGAGAGCGAGCGTCCGGAAATGAAAGACAGTGGTTTCCGTGATGTGGATGTTGCCATTACCACCAGAGATCTGGCATGGCTTATCAAGGATATGGGAATTGACTGGGACGCTCTTGAGGATCAGGAATTTGACCAGCCTCTGGGTCTTTATACTGGCGCCGGAACTATTTTCGGTGTTACCGGCGGCGTTATGGAAGCGGCCATTCGTACAGGTTATGAGCTTGTGACCGGACAGCCGATTCCGGATCTTGAGGTAACAGCTGTTCGTGGAACAGAGGGATTCCGTACTTCTGTGATAAAAGTAGGCGATCTGGATCTGAAGGTTGGAGTTGTAACCGGACTGAAAAATGTGATCCCGGTTCTGGAGGCAGTAAAGAACGGAACTCTGGATCTTCATTTCATCGAAGTGATGACCTGTCCGGAGGGATGTGTCAGTGGAGGCGGTCAGCCGAAGCTTCTTATGGATACAGACAGAGAGGCAGCCTATGCCAACAGAAGAGCTGCAACCTTTGCCCATGACCGTGAGCTTACCTATCGGAAATCCCATGAAAATCCTGCGATCAAAAAGATCTATGAGGAGTTTCTGGAGGAGCCAAACAGTCATATAGCACATCATCTGCTCCATACAAAATATTGCCTTAAATAAGAGCAATGTAAAGAGACAGGTTGTTTTTCCGTCAATAAAATCGATTTCAGAAACGGCAGGATTCTGTATAAAGATAACAGATATCCTGCTGTTTTTTGTTTTTATGATTATGCTTTTGGAGTTGCCGCTATTAATTGCAGACAGGGAGTCGGGATCATATGGTAGAAATCAAGGAGTTAGATAGAGAAGAATATTCGGGAAAAGAATTTACGGTACAGTATCAAACCAAAGGATATTGGGATATTCAACCAACATCAGATGGGTTTGACATATTCTATAAATCTTTTTGTGAGCCAAAAGAAATGTTATTCATTGACACATTTTTTAATGAATGGTTAGAAAATCCTGTTGGGTTTGGTGCATTTGAAGCCGGACAATTATTAGGATATGTGGAAGGTACGCTGGAAAAATGGAATAATCGATATAGAATCAGCAATATTTGTATTTTTGACAGTTCAAACAGAAATAAAGGTATTGGTTCTCTGTTAATGGAAGTGATTTTTGCAGAAGCTTCAAAAAGCGGTGCGAGAATGACTGTTTTGGAAACACAGACATGTAATGAAAATGCAATAGCTTTTTATAAAAAATACGGATTTAAAATTATAGGGTTTGATCTGTTTGCTTACTCAAATTCAGACCCGGATCGTAAGGAAATCAGAATAGAAATGGGAAAAGCTATGGACTTGAAGTAAAGGAAGGGATTTTGATGTCAATGAAATTAATAAAAGGGAGTTACGAATACAGAGAGCAGATTATTGATATGCTCAGGGAGTGGAAAGAATATAACGATACGCATGATGTGAACCGTTCACCAGGGATTATTTTCAAAAACAATTATGATGACTTTGATTACTATTTGAACAATTTGGAAACAAGGGAACCGAAAGACGGTATGGTTCCCGACTCTACATTTTTCTGTTTGGATGAGGAACGAAATATCCTTGTAGGCGCGGTAAATATCAGGCACTATCTGAATGAACATCTTTTATTACATGGCGGTCATATCGGAGATGGAATCAGACCGTCTGAAAGAAGAAAAGGATATGCTGTGCAAATGATCGGGCTTGCTTTAGAGGAATGTAAAAAAATGGGAATCAAAAAAGTCTTAATGGTATGTGATAAAGATAATATTGGTTCTGCAAAATCCATCATAAAAAACGGCGGAATCTTAGAAAATGAACAAACAGAAAATGGTAAGACAGAGCAAAGATACTGGATTGATTTAGAGTAGTCTGATAAATTTAAAGGGATGGTAAAGAGGATAATTTCTATGAGATTTCTGAAAAAACATTTTTCTATGTATGCTCATTTGCCAAAAGAAATCTATGTGCTGGCCTTTGGTAAAATCATGACAAGTATGGGGGCGTTAATCTGGCCCATGCTTACTTTGATCATGAGTGAAAAACTGGGGTTGAACGGACAGACGATCGGTCTGTATATGATGCTGTTTTCTCTGGTTATGGGTCCGTTTTATTTACTGGGAGATAAGCTGGCTGACAAATATAATAAAAAGCATATTATCGTTACCTTTGATCTGATCGGAAACAGTCTGTATTTTGTTTGTGCTGTCCTGCCAATGTCCATGACAACACTGTATTTATTAGCGATTGCTTCATTATTCCAGTCAATGGAACAGCCTGCTTATGATGCGCTGATCGCTGATCTGACAACCTACAGGGATCGGGAAAGGGCATATTCCCTCAACTATCTTTCAATGAATTTAGGGTTGGTTCTGGCGCCGACCATTGGCGGTATGTTGTTTAATGATTATTTGAGCCTGTCTTTTTTTATTAACGGTCTGGCAGACATGTCCAGTACACTGATGCTCCTGATTTTTATTAAGAACGTAAAAATTACGGACCGGGATCATAAATCAATGAACGAATATGAAAAGGGTGAAACCGGATCAATATTCAAAGTTTTTTCTGAACGAAAATTATTCTTTTTGTTATTTGTTATTTCGGGTATAGCTGCACTGATTTATAATCAATTCAACTTTTTGATGCCTTTACATATGGAAGAAGCTTTTCGTGGATCAGGGGCTTTTAAGTTTGGAATTTTAACAAGTATTAATGCAGTTGTTGTGGTAATAGGTACGCCGATATTAACCAGAAAGTTTTCCGGAGTAATCGATATCAGGATTATGTATTTGGGGCAGCTGCTGGAGTCATTAGGACTTGCCTTTTTTATTTTTGTAAATCATCATTTTGTGACTGCGGTTGCAGGGATTATTATATTTACCACAGGTGAAATATTGGGTTCCATATCAAAAACGCCTTATCTTACAAAAAGAATACCGGAAACACATCGTGGAAGAGTATTAAGTATTACGACCAGCTGTGCCGGATTAATCGGCTTATTTGTAATGAGCTTATATAGTATTTATTTAAGGCTGGACAGGAAGGCTTATCCGGGGCTTTATTCAAAGTAAAAGGATGAATTTCCGTCAGCGCAAACAGATACGGACAAGTTTTTCTATAGTAAAAAGCCCCTGCCTGTGGTATGATTGTATAGAAAAAACAGACTGGAAAAGATTCTCCGGTCTTTAACAGAGGTTAAACTTATGAAATATGGAATCATAGGAACCGCAGGTCATGTAGACCACGGAAAAACCTGCCTGATTCAGGCACTGACCGGAATGGATACCGATCGCCTGAAAGAAGAAAAAAAACGTGGGATCACGATAGAACTGGGTTTTGCCTGGATGGATTTTCCGGGTGGAGAACGTGTAGGAATCGTGGATGTGCCCGGTCATGAAAAATTTGTAAAAAATATGCTGGCTGGTGTAGGCGGAATGGATCTTGTGATGCTGGTGGTTGCTGCCGATGAGGGAATCATGCCTCAGACGGTAGAGCATCTGGACATTCTGACTACGCTGGGAATCCGTCAGGGGATCATTGTGATCACCAAAACAGACCTTGCAGATCCGGAACTGGTGGAACTGGTAGAAGAAGATATCCGGGAGCTGACAGAAGGAACTTTTCTGGAAAATGCTCCGGTGATCCCTGTATCCGTATACAGGAATCAGGGACTGGATCAATTAAAAGAAACTTTGTATCAGATGTATCAGAAACTGCCGGATCACAAAGAAACCCGGGCTTTCCGGCTTCCGGTAGACCGGGTATTTACGCTGAAAGGGTTTGGAACGGTTGTCACCGGTACGCTTCTTGGCGGAAAAATAAAAAAAGAACAGGAGGCGTTCCTCTATCCGGAAAACGTTCCGGTAAAGATCCGAAGTATTCAGGTACATGAGCAGGGAGTAGAGACTGCTCATGCAGGACAGCGCGTGGCGCTGAATCTTCCTGACCGTAAAAAAGAGGAGATTTCAAGGGGCGATGTGATCGCTTTTAAAAACAGTATGTATCCTTCTATGATGGCGGATGTGTCTCTGACTGTCCTGCGCCATACAGAGCGTGTGGTAAAAAACGGAAGCAGAGTCCACATCTATCATGGGACAAAGGAGCTTTTGGGAAAGGTAATCCTTCTTGACCGGGAAGAACTGAAAGCAGGAGAAACCTGTTACGCCCAGCTGCGTCTGGAGGAGTATACGGTAATGGAAAAAGGCGACCGTTTTGTGATCCGCTTTTATTCTCCGGCGGAAACCATTGGAGGGGGCTGTATTTTGGATGCCTGCCCCCGCAAACATAAAAGAAAGGATCAAAAAGTCCTGGAGGCCTGCCGGATCAAAGAAAAGGGAACCGGTGAGGAACTGCTGGAAACTTCGATTCTGGAGCACAGAGGCTGCTTTTATTCTCTGGAGGAACTGGCAGGAAGGAATTCCCTGGACAGATCCGGACTGAAGAATACAGCGGCAAAGCTGGCAGAAAAAGGAATTCTGGTCTGTCTGGAAGAGGGACTCTACATCCACAGAGACGAAATGGATTTCTACCGCAGAAAAACAGAACGTATCCTGGATGATTTTCACAAAGCCTGTCCTTTGAAAGAAGGAATGGGAATCGAGGAGCTGCGCAGCAGAATGAAGCTGGAAAATTCCAGGATCACAGACGAGATACTGGAGGTACTCAAAAAACAAAAGATCATCAAGGAAGAAAACGGCTGTGTCAGCAAAAAGCGTTTTAAGGTGGTGCTGAAGGAAGATGAGGATGCCATGGTACAGGAGATTCTTGCTCACTATCTGGAATCCAGATTTGCCCCTCTTGCCACAGAGCTGTACCTGAAAGAACACAGAAGCCAGAAGAAATTCAAACCGGTATTCACCTCTCTTCTCAATAAAAAGAGCCTGATCCGTCTGGACGAGCAGTATTGTATCCACAGAGATTACTACGAAAGAGGAAAAGAGGCTTTCCGGGAAATGGCACAGAAGAAAGAAATCATTGCCCTTGGAGAGTACAGAGATTATCTGGGTTGCTCCCGGAAAGTTGCGGTGGCTCTTCTGGAGCATTTCGATAAAAATGGTTTTACAAGAAAAACAGAGGAAGGAAGGATTCTGAAGGAATCCTCTTCTGCAGAGTGTAAGGAGGTGAAAGCATGAGTGACTACAAGGTCCGTTTAACGCAGATGTCAAGTACATCCGGCTGAGCGGCTAAAAAAGGTCCTGAGACCCTTGCCCAAGTTTTGGGTAAGCTGCCGAAATTCAGTGATCCCATGCTTTTAGTGGGAACAGAGACCTCAGATGATGCTGCGGTCTATAAAATTAATGACGATCTGGCAATGATCCAGACGGTTGACTTTTTCACCCCGGTTGTGGATGATCCGTATCTGTTTGGACAGATCGCTGCGGCAAATGCCCTCAGTGATGTATATGCCATGGGCGGAGAGCCGAAGGTGGCGCTGAATCTGGCTGCATTTCCGGACTGCCTGGATATAGAGATCCTTGGAGAGATCCTGAAGGGCGGAGCGGATAAAGTGATCGAAGCCGGAGCAGTGCTTGCGGGAGGGCATACGATATCTGACAATGAACCGAAGTACGGTCTGTGCGTCAGCGGATTTGTAGATCCGAAGCTTATGTGGAAGAATTATGGAGCAGAAGCCGGAGATGTGCTGATCCTTACCAAACCACTTGGAACAGGTATCCTTTCTACAGCAATCAAAGGAGAGCTTGCCTCAGAGGATGAGATCGAAGCTGCGGTAAAAAATATGACGTATCTGAACCGCTATGCAAGAGATATTGCGGCTGGATTTTCCATTCACAGCTGTACGGATATTACAGGATTTGGTATTGCGGGACATGCCATGGAAATGGCAAAGGGAAGCGAAAAAACCCTGATCCTGGATACCGGAAGTCTTCCGGTTCTGAAGGGAGTACAGGCTTATACAGAAATGGGACTGATCCCGGCAGGCGCATACCGGAACAGAGAGTATCTGGAAGAAGATGTGGAAAGCCGGATTTCAGGAACCTGGCAGGAGGATCTGATCTATGATCCCCAAACCTCAGGAGGACTGCTTATCGCTGTATCAGAGGAAGAGGCTCCTGAGCTTCTGAAAAGACTGAATACTCTTGAACTGCCTTCTGCCATGATCGGAAAAGTAACTGAAAAACAGGAAAAATTCCTGATTCTGAAATAAGAAAACGAAAATATATGAATAAAAATGAAATATTAAGAAAAATTCCAAGAGTGGATCATCTCCTGTCGCTGAAAGAAACAGAGAAGCTCTGCAGCGAATATGGAAGAGAAAGAGTTACAGAAATCATACGGAAGGAGCTGGAAGACTTCCGGGATAAGGTCCTTATGGCGAAAGAGGAGTCTGTACAATGGGAAACGTCTGCAATTACCTCTTATGTGACAGATCGTATAAAAAAAAGAGTGCAGGAAACTTCCGAACCTTCCTTTCAGAGGGTTTTTAATGCCACAGGGATTCTTCTTCACACGAATATGGGAAGGGCGCCTCTTGGAAAAAAACAGATGCTGGCAGTGATGGAATCCATGACAGGCTATTCCAATCTGGAGTATGACCTTTCAAAAGGGAAAAGGGGAAAACGCCAGGCTCATTATGCAGAAGTTGTCTGTCAGGTAACGGGAGCGGAAGCAGCGGTGGCAGTCAATAACAATGCCTCGGCAGTCGCTCTGATCCTGGCTGCCATGGCAGAAAAAAAAGAAGTGATCGTTTCCAGAGGCGAGCTGATCGAGATTGGAGGGCATTTTCGTATCCCTGAGGTCATGGAACAGAGCGGCGCAGTTTTAAGAGAAACAGGCTGCACCAACCGGACAAGAATCTCTGATTATGAGCAGGCTGTGAATGAGGACACGGCAGCCTTTCTTAAGGTGCATACCAGCAATTATAAGATCGTAGGCTTTACCGAGGATGTTTCCATAAAAGAACTGGCGGATCTGGGTGAAAAAAAGAAGCTTCCGGTGATCGTAGATCTGGGAAGCGGCGTTCTTGTTGATCTGGAAAAATATGGACTGGCACATGAGCCTACCGTGCAGGAAGTGCTGAAACAGGGCGCTGATGTGGTGTGTTTTTCCGGAGACAAGCTTCTGGGAGGCCCTCAGGCAGGGATCATTGCAGGAAAGAAGAAATATATACAGGCTATGGAAAATCATCCGCTGATGCGGGCACTCCGCCTGGACAAATTCACCACAGCGGCACTGGAGGCAACCTTTCGGGAATACCTGAATGAGGAGTCTTGCTGGGAAAATATTCCGGTGCTGAGAATGATCGCGAGAACAGAAGAAGAACTTCTGACGCAGGCAGAAGAGATTGCCTGGGAACTGGATTCCTGTGGTTATGCCGGAGAGATTACTGTGGAAAAAAGTCTGTCTGCAGTGGGAGGAGGATCTCTTCCCGGAGAAGTGATGCCGGACTATGCGGTTGGGATATTCCCAAAAAAAGAGACTGCTCAGGAACTGGCAGTCAGACTCAGAAAGCTTCCGATACCTGTGATCGCTCATATCAGCAATGATAAGGTAATGCTGGAAATGAGGACGATTTCCTCGGAGGAAAAACAGGAGTTTGCAGGAGAACTGCGGGAAGCATTGTAAACAGTTTTTTTGGCGGATGCCTGTGAGAATCGAACTCACCCAGGGCGCTCTTAACGTCCAGCACAGGTTTTGAAGACCAGGGGGCACACCAGTTACCCAACGACATCCATAAATCATACATTCAGATATTATAACAGGATAAAAAAGTTTTTTCAACAGATTTCCTGCATATATTCGGAAAGGGCAGACAAATGAAAAAAGAAAGCATCTCCATCAGCAAAATTAAAAACGGAAAAACGGTTTCCTGCGAGGATGAGGTTGCCCTGGAAGCAGTTTATCAGGTTTACCTTAATGGAAATAAAGAATTTCGAGTAAGCTGTACGCCGGAGGATCTGGAGGAGCTGCTCACAGGGCGCCTTTATACAGGTGGTCTGATTCAGAGAAGACAGCAGATCAAAGATATTACAGTTTTGGAAGAGCAGCAGGAAATTCATGTAAAGATAAATAAAGCGCCGGAACAGAGAAACGCAGAAAATGAGTTCCTGAAAAATATTCAGACGGAGAAAAGTGCGGTACAGGATGAAGTGGTCTCAGATCCGGAAAAACTTTTTTCTGTGGCAGATCAGATTTTTGAGCAGCCGGGAGAACTGTTTCGGGAAACTGGCTGCGCACATTCCTGTGTGTTCTGGAAAGAGGGAGAGATACGGTGCCGGTTTGAAGATATTGGAAGACATAATGCACTGGATAAGGTTGCGGGATCTATGCTGCTTCAGGATATTTCGCCCCAAAACGGAGCAATCTTTACCAGTGGGAGAATTTCCGCAGATTATCTTGAAAAGATCATACGGACCGGGGTTCGGGTCGTTGTATCCAGAGCGGCAGTAACAGAGGCGGCTGTCCGTCTGGCCAGAGAAAACAGGATTACCGTATACGGGTTTGTGCGAAAAGGAAGCGGAAACATTTATTCTTGTTCGAAGTTTAAAAAATAGATACTTATAGTATACATTTAACAGACTTTGTGTTACACTCAGAATAGAAAAGGGCAAGTGAAGATTTTCTTTTTGAGAGGAAGCAAAGAGAACATGTATGATAAAAGAAAAATTAATAAGATTTTGATCGTAGATGATTCGGAAATGAACCGTGCGATCCTGGCGGATATGCTCAGTGAGCAGTATGAGATTCTGGAGGCAGATAATGGAATTGCGGCAGTACAGCTGCTGCATTCCTATGGAACAGAAATCTCGCTTGTACTGCTTGATATTGTAATGCCGGAAATGGATGGATTCGAAGTGCTGGCGCTGATGAGCAGATACCATTGGATCGAGGAGATACCGGTGATTATGATCTCGGCAGAGAATTCACATTCTGTCGTGGAACGGGCTTATGAACTGGGAGCCACCGATTACATCAGCCGTCCATTTGACGAGGTGATCGTCTGTTGGCGGGTGATCAATACGATCATGCTGTATTCCAAGCAGAAAAAACTGATCTCCATGGTTGCGGATCAGATGTATGAAAGCGAGAAGAGCAATACACTTATGGTATCTATTTTGAGCCATATTGTAGAGTTCCGTAATGGCGAAAGCGGGCTTCATGTACTGCACATTGGAACTATGACAGAGCTTTTGCTGAAACGCCTGAGAGAAAAAACAGACGCTTATGACCTGGATACAGCCAAAATTTCCATGATCAGTAAGGCGGCGGCTTTTCACGATATTGGAAAAATTTCTATTTCTGAGAATATTTTAAACAAGCCGGGACGTTTGACAGAAGAAGAATTTGAAATTATGAAAACCCATTCGGCGGTAGGAGCGGATATGCTGGAAAATCTGCCGCTGCACAAAGACGAGCCACTGGTAAAGGTGGCTTATGAAATCTGTCGATGACACCATGAACGCTATGACGGAAGAGGATATCCGGACGGACTGAAAGGAGAGGAAATTCCTATTTCCGCTCAGGCTGTTTCCCTGGCAGATGCTTACGATGCCCTGATCAGCGAACGTGTTTACAAAAAAGCATTTTCTCATGAAAAAGCGCTCAGTATGATATTGAACGGGGAATGTGGTTCCTTTCATCCTTTGCTGCTGGAGTGTCTCAGTGATATTGCGGATCATATTCAGGAAAAACTGTCGATCAATTCCCTGAACAGGGGCAGCGAAAAAGAAATTCATAACATAGTAGAACGACTCCTCTCTCATAAAGAACTTGCATCTTCTAACCGGACTTTAAGTATGCTGGAAGAAGAACGAATTAAATTTCAGTTTTTTGCATCCATGGCATCAGAGATCCAGTTTGAATATTCGGTGGTGCCTTCCATGATCACCATATCAGACTGGGGGGCAGAAAAACTGGGGATTTCACGTTTTATTGTGAATCCATCAGAAAATCAGGAATTATTGTCGATCATCAGCAGAGAAAAAATGATCGAGCTGGATCAGATCCTCCGCTGTACGACTCCGGACAGTCCTATTGTAGAATATGAGGTGGAACTGAATGTGGAGGGGGCAACAAGATTCAGCCGTATTATCAGCCGCGCGTTGTGGTCGCATGGGGACAAAACGGAGTACAGTGGAGCTATAGGAAAGATTGTGGATATCCAGGAAGAGCAAAAAGAACTGAAGCGACTGAAAGAACTGGCATCCATGGATCCTTTGACAAATCTGCTGAACGGGGCTTATGCGAAAAAAGAAATTATTCATATGTTGTATACTTATCCGGAAAACGAATATGCTCTGATTATATTTGACCTGGATTATTTTAAAACAGTGAATAATGAACGCGGCCATGTATTTGGAGACCGTGTCCTGAAATACCTTGCAGAACGTCTGAAATCCAACATAAGAACGGATGATCTTGCAGCCCGCATCGGCGGGGATGAATTCCTTCTGTTTGTGCGCTATGACAGAAATATTGAGCAGGCGGTCAGCCGGATCTTTTCAGCCATGACAGGAGAATATGATGGCTTTAAACTTTCGGTAAGTATGGGAATCGCAAAGACGACAACAGAGGGACGGAAATACAGTGATCTGTATCACTGTGCAGATCTGGCTTTGTTTGCTGCAAAGCGCAAAGGACAGGGATGTTATGTTTTTTATGATAAGAAAAACTGTACCTCCAATGCGCCGACTACCATTTCACCGATCGATCCATCATTTGGGGAATAATGGAGGAAGGAAGTATGATGCTGGAAGAGTTATATCAGGAGATTGCGGGAAATTATCAGGATATGCTTCAGGCATGGGAACAGGGAAATCTGGAGACGGCATTTCGTGCAGTTCATACACTGAAAGGTGTTTGTATGAATTTAAGTTTTGATAAACTCTATAAGGCTGCCAGTGAAATGACAGAATGTTTAAGAGCTGGTGATGCAGAGGGTGCTGCAAAGATCCTGCCAAAACTGGAAAAATGTTATGAGGAACATATTCAGGCGATTCGTAAATATCAAGAGGGTTAAGAAAGTAGAGGAAAAAATATGACGGGTGACCTGCAGAAAATATCTTCGGAAAAAAGATTGTTTCAGAGCATTGCAGAAGAAATAGTAGACGATATTTATGTGATCAGCAAAGAAAATTATAATCTGCTTTATACAAATGAACTGAAAAACGGGTTTTTCCAGGAAGAAAGCAGAGTAGGAAAAAAATGTTATCAGATCCTGCATGGAAAGTCGGAACCCTGTGAATTCTGCACGCTGAAAAAAAGAGATGCTTTTGATATTCATCAGGAAGTAACATATGAAGATAATGGCCGCTTTTTTTCTGCAAGATTCTGTGAAATGGACTGGGACGGGACTCCTGCCTGTGTGAAGTTTGTCCGCGATATCACAGACGAGGTAGAAAGCCGCAGACAAAAAGAACGCCTGGAACAGTATTTTCAGATGGTGGTAAAATATCTTCCCGGCGGAATGGCGGTGGTACATCATGAGGTGGGGGGAGAACTGAAACCGGAATACCTGTCGGATGGTTTTTCTGAAATGATGGATATGTCCAAAGAAGAAGCCTGGAAAATGTATGAGCAGGATGCGTTGAGCGGTGTGCATCCGGATGACAGAGATTATGTAAGAAAAAATCTGGATAAATGTATTCAGGAACGAAAAGAAAAATATGAACTGCAGTACCGTTTGAAAAAGGGAAATGGAGAATATATCTGGGTCAATGTAAAGTTTTCCGTGATTCAGTGTGATGGAGGAGATGCCCGGGTTTATGCAGATTACCATGATATTACTGCAGAGAAAAAAATGCAGGAGCAGTTACGGCAGCAGTATATCGAACAGATCCACCAGCATTATCTGATGGCGGGACCGGATGCTCTGATCCTGGGACATTGTAATATCACAAAGAATAAAATATATGAAGTTGTAGATCATACAGATTCCAGACTTCTTGAAACCTTTGGAGATGTCAGGGAGGATTTTTTTGTCGGGATCGGAACTCTGATCGTAGATGAGGAGGAGCGAAGGGAATTTTATTCCAAATATCTGAACGAGCCTTCTCAGAGAGCGTTTGATGAAGGAATCAAAGAAATACTGATGCCATGTTTTATACAGCTTCCCAATCAGAAAGCCGGGAAATACGTGCAGTTTAAGGTGACTCTTGTAGAGACACCGGATACCGGAGATGTAACAGGTATCCTTACGATTACGGATATTACAGAAAAGACCATCCGTGAAAGAATTTTTATGCAGCTTTCGTCTACAAGTTATGATCTGGTGGCCAATATAAACCTGCTTGATGACACTTATGAGATCGTAAGCGGAGGGGACGACAACATCAGTGAAAATAAAGGACAGAATTCAGACAGAAGGCGAAAAGTGATCGAAAAGACTGTGATCCAGAGCCAAAAGGAATATGTGGCGGAGATGTTTGAGCCTTCCCGGATGATGGAGCGGCTGAAGGAGAAAGACAGCTTTTCATTTGCTTATTCTGTGAAGAATGCAAAAGGAGAGACCCGGACAAAAAATATGATCATTTCCGTTATCGACCGCCGTCTGGGACGCCTGTGCTTTATCCGTTCGGATGTAACGGACGTACTGGAAGCAGAACGAAAAACAAAAGAGGAACTGGAAAAAGCACTGAAAGCAGCAAAAAAGGCCAGTCGGGTCAAAAGTGATTTCCTTTCTTCTATGAGCCATGACATCCGTACTCCGATGAATGCCATTGTGGGAATGACAACACTGGCCCTTGCAAATCTGGAAAACAGAGATAAGATTGAAGATTATCTTCATAAAATTTCAGTTTCTTCCCAGCATCTGCTCAGTCTGATCAATGATATCCTGGATATGAGTCAGATCGAGCAGTCAAAGATTCACCTGAACCATCAGATGATCCGGATCGAAGAACTTGTCGATCATATTTCTTCTATCATGACTTCACCGGCAGATAATGCAGGGCTGCATTTTCAGATAGAGACAGACGATTTTGAACATGAAAGATTTTATGGAGATGCGCTGAGGATCAAACAGATCCTGATCAATCTTCTGAGCAATGCCCTTAAGTTTACGATGGAAGGCGGGACAGTTCTGTTTCGTACGGAAGAACTTGAGCCAAGAGAAAAACAGCATGTCAGATATCGCTTTACCGTTCAGGATACCGGGATCGGAATGACAGAAAAGTTTATGAGTCATCTTTTTGAACCATTTATCCGAAGTGACCGGGTGACAAAGGTAGAAGGAACCGGACTGGGACTGAGTATCACAAAAGGTCTTGTAGATCTGATGGGAGGAGAAATCCGTGTAAGCAGTAAACCGCAGCAGGGAACAAGATTTGAGATTGAATTGGAATTTGAGCTGGCAGAATCACCGGAAGAGGAACAGAAAGAAAATACTCCGGAAATTGAAGACGAGGATCTGACAGGCTGTCATTTCCTCCTCGTAGAAGATAACGAGATCAATTCAGAAATCCTTGGAGAACTTCTTCAGATGCGCGGAGCTACATTTACGGTAAAAACAGACGGCCTGCAGGCGGTAAATGAGTTTAAACAGGCGAACCCCGGTACTTATGATGCGATTTTTATGGACATACAGATGCCGGTGATGAACGGATATGAGGCCACAAGGAAAATCCGCAAGCTGGATCATCCGGATGCCAGATCCATAATCATTCTTGCGATGACAGCAAATGCGTTTGCAGAAGATGTACAGGCCTCTATAGATGCGGGAATGGATGGACATATTGCGAAGCCGGTAGACATGAAATTATTGTATAATACCATCTCTTCTTTGCTGAAAGAGAGAAAAGAGAAAAAATGATCAAAAGGGGTGTGTACAGATGAATTTTGAAGATGTGCAAAAGCTGTCGGGGGCGGCAGCTGCAAAAGCAAAACTATTAAAAAATGATTTTGGGAAATACTTTATGAGAGCGGTAATGGCCGGGTTTTTCATTGTAGTTGCCATGATCTTTTCCAATGTTGTGGGAAATATTTTTTCTGCGGCAGAGGAACCGGCATGGGGGAAATTTCTGGGAGCAGTGGTGTTTGCCATTGCAGTTCTTCTGATCTCTCTTGTGGGCGGGGAACTGTTTACCGGAAACAATCTGGTCATGGCATTTGGAGCCTATGATAAAAAGGTCTCCTGGAAAGATGCGGGGAAAGTATGGCTCATAAGCTATATTGGCAATTTTGTGGGTTGCGTGATCCTTTCCCTGATCTTTGTATGGGCGGGAGCAGCAGGAACAAAAGATTATTTTGCCGGTTTTATTGGAGCAAAGCTTTCGATTCCGGTCAGTGAAATGTTTTTCCGCGCAATTTTATGTAACTTCTTTGTATGTCTCGGTGTACTTTGCGGAATTAAACTGAAAAGTGAGACGGCAAAGATCCTGATGATCATCATGTGTATTTCCGGATTTGTAGTCAGTGGATTTGAACACTGCATCGCCAATATGGGTATCTTTACTGTAGCGGCATGTGTAGCGCCTGGAATTTCCCTGACTGCCATGTTGAAAAGTATGCTGGTGGTCACCATCGGAAATATGTTAGGCGGTGCAGTTCTTCTTGCATGGCCGCTGAAAAGGATGAGTGCAGATCAGTAATGGGAAAAGCTTTATACATAGCAGAGAAGCCAAGTGTGGCGCAGGAGTTTGCAAAAGCTCTGAAGATCAACGGACAGAGAAAGGATGGCTATCTGGAATCAGAAGATTCTGTAGTGACCTGGTGTGTGGGACACCTGGTCACTATGAGCTATCCTGAAAAATATGATATCAGGTACAAAAGGTGGAGTTTTGATACCCTGCCTTTTTTGCCGCGTGAATTTAAATATGAGGTGATCCCCTCTGTCCAGAAACAGTTTCATATTGTAAAGGGACTTCTGAACCGCCCGGATGTGGATACGATCTATGTATGCACCGACTCCGGACGGGAAGGAGAATATATCTACCGTCTGGTCGCACAGATGGCAGGCGTTCATGATAAAAAACAGAAAAGGGTTTGGATCGACTCCCAGACAGAGGAGGAGATCTTAAGAGGGATACGGGAAGCAAAAGATATATCAGAATACGACAATCTTTCTGCTTCGGCATACCTGCGGGCAAAAGAAGATTATCTTATGGGGATCAATTTCTCCAGAGTGCTGACGCTCCGGTATGGAAACAGCGTATCTAATTACCTGAAAACAAAATATCAGGCTATTTCCGTAGGGCGTGTCATGACCTGTGTTCTGGGAATGGTTGTCCGAAGAGAACGGGAGATACGCTCTTTTGTAAAAACTCCTTTTTACCGGGTGCTGAGCAGCATTTCTCTGGAAGGGGAACATTTTGACGGAGAATGGAGAGTGGCAGAGGGGAGCCGGTATTTTCAGTCTCCTTATCTGTATAAAGAAAACGGATTTAAAGAAAAAAAACATGCACAGGAGCTGATCGGATTTCTGAGTCAGGAACAGCCGCTGTCCTGTCGTGTGGAAAAGGTGGAACGAAAAAAAGAAAATAAAAATCCCCCTCTTCTTTTTAACCTTGCAGAGCTTCAGAACGTCTGCTCCAAGCTGTTCAAGATCAGTCCGGACGAAACTCTCCGGGTTGTGCAGGAACTTTATGAAAAAAAGCTTGTTACTTATCCGAGAACAGATGCAAGAGTATTATCCACAGCTGTGGCAAAGGAAATTTATAAAAATATTTCCGGATTACGGCGTTATCCACAGATCAATGGTGCGGCAGACGAAGTCCTGAAAATGGGATCCTACAAAAATATCGCAAAGACCAGGTATGTTAACGATAAGCAGATTACGGATCATTATGCCATCATTCCTACCGGACAGGGACTGAATGCATTAAACACTCTGTCCCAGACATCCCAGAGAGTCTATGAGACTATCGTGCGCCGTTTCCTGTGTATTTTTTATCCTCCGGCAGTGTATCAGAAAGTCAATCTGACAACCATGATGGAAAATGAGGCTTTCTTTTCTTCGTTTCGTGTGCTGCAGAGTGAAGGCTATCTGAAGATCGCTTCCAACTCTTTTGCAGCCCGAAAGGCATCTGAGAAAAATACAGATACCGAGGAAGAAGAAAACAGCTCCTGCAATGAAATTCTTCTTGCAGCATTGCAGAAGCTGAAAAAGGGTGATATACTTTCTGTGGATTCCCTGAATATCAAGGAGGGAGAAACCTCTCCCCCGAAGCGTTACAATTCCGGTTCCATGATCCTGGCAATGGAAAATGCAGGACAGCTGATCGAGGACGAGGAACTGAGAGCGCAGATCAAGGGAAGCGGCATTGGTACCAGCGCTACCAGAGCAGAGATTCTGAAAAAACTGTTTACGATCAAGTACCTTTCTCTGAACAAAAAAACACAGGTTATCACACCGACGCTTCTGGGAGAAATGATCTTCGATGTGGTCAATTGTTCCATCCGTCAGCTTTTAAATCCGGAGCTTACCGCAAGCTGGGAAAAAGGTCTGACTTATGTGGCAGAAGGAAGTATCACGTCTCAGGAGTATATGGATAAGCTGGAGCATTTTGTAAGAGTGCGGACAGCGCAGGTGGAAAACAGCAACTATCAGTATGCGCTCAGGCAGTTTTTTGATGCCGCCGCAGAAAATTATAAGAAGCCTGCAGCTTCAAAACGAGGAGGAAAATAAGGATGATGAAGGATTTTACGGTTGAAAAGCTTTTGGATCTTAAGGAAACCATTGCGTCAGAACTTTTTGAAGACAAGACGTACCCCTGGGAAGTACTTCCGGAGATCAAAGATTTTATTCTGAAGCTGGGAAAAACACTGGATCCTGAGGAATATGAATACAAAGAGGGCGATATCTGGATTGCCAAATCTGCAAAAATAGCGCCGACTGCCTGTATAAACGGTCCGGCGATCATTGGAAAGGATACAGAAGTACGTCACTGTGCTTTTATCCGTGGAAATGCAATCGTGGGCGAAGGCTGCGTGGTGGGAAACTCCACAGAACTGAAAAATGTAGTGATTTTTAACTGTGTACAGGTTCCCCATTACAATTATGTGGGAGATGCGGTTTTGGGATACAGGTCCCATATGGGAGCCGGCTCCATCTGTTCCAACGTGAAATCAGATAAGCTGCTTGTTGTTGTAAAAGACGGAGAAGAAAAAATCGAGACAGGACTTAAGAAATTCGGGGCTATGCTGGGAGACCATGTAGAGGTGGGATGCGGTTCCGTACTGAATCCAGGTACCGTGATCGGAAGAAACAGCAACATTTATCCTCTTTCTTCTGTCAGAGGCTGTGTTCCTGCAGACAGTATTTACAAAAATAAAAATGAAGTGGTTTCCAAGAAATAAGTAAAATAAAAATTATAGAGAAACAGAATTGCCGTAATATAATCCTTTTATAAATTATTTAAAGGAGAGATTCGTATGATGAAAAAGGCAGTTCTGTTTTTTGCATGTGCAGTAACACCAGGGGAAAGTAACTCCCACACAGGCGGCGAAAAAGCCAACCCCAACCGTAAAGCCACAGACCGGAAACAATAATGGAGGAAGTTCCTCTTCCGGATCAGGGAACAATCAGACAGAAGAGATTCCGGAGCAGGGCTGGTATTACTTTGATGAATCCAGCGGAGAGTATCTGCCCTGGTAATGTCAGAACAGTATCCTGCGCAGAATGACAAGAACGACGATATGCAGCGGATAAAAGGCATAAAAGAAGTATTTGGCAGCTTTTCCGCGGATAAAGCCCCGCTGTCCGTTATACATATTAATTGGAAGAAAGGCAAAGCATGCTTTCCACTCATAAGCAAGCCAACAGCTCCCTATGATTGCCTGGGGAGCTTTTTCATTGCGCAGAAGATACATGATCAGAAGAAATATATAACCCTTCCAGCCATAGTCTGCTTTCAGAAAAACAGAAACTGCAAGAAGTCCGAAGATGGAGAGGAACTGCATTCCGACTCTGGTCTGGAAATACTCCAGTGCACAGAAACCCAGATAGCCCAGAAAGAGAGTAAAAAATACATTCTGCTTTTCATATATCCAGGTATCTGCAAACATGAAATTCCACGGGATTTCAGAGATCAGAGCAAAGAGCAGAAGATTGCTTCCGTATTTTTTCCGGCTTCTGGTATGGAGGAAACCTTCAATCAGAAGAAAACAGTAAATTGGAAAAGCAATTCGCCCGATATCACGGCAGATCCGGTAAGCACTGAAAGAAACCCCGTTTATCTGGAAGAGAGGGGTAAGGGCCGGGGCATACAGGCTTAAAAGGATGCAGGCGCTGTGGTCGATCAGCATGGTAAGCACAGCCAGCAGTTTAAGGGCGCTTCCGCTGAGAATCTGGAAACGGTCAGGCAGAAAGGATGGCGGAAGAGACGCGGCAGTAGGATTTCTGGTCATAAAATTCTCCTTACAGGTAAGATTTTTTATTCAGTTTATCATATTATCAGAACAGATTCCAGAGCAGGTTTTGACAGATACTGTTTTAAATTATAAGAATTGACAGGAAATCCTCATATTTTTTTACAAAATTTGACTGGACTATTGGACGTTTTTATGAGAAAATATTGTAAGGTTGTTAAGGGAGACTTAACAGCATTAAAGTAAATCTACACTTGAAAGGAGTTTTACAATGATTTATTCACGCGAAGTAGAAGAAATGTGTCCAGTGGCACAGGGCGTTCATCATGGAGCTGCTCCTATCCCGGAAGAAGCAAAATGGGTACAGGCAAAAGAAGTAAAAGACATTTCCGGTCTGACACATGGTATCGGCTGGTGCGCACCGCAGCAGGGCGCATGTAAGCTGACTCTGAATGTAAAAGAGGGTATCATCCAGGAAGCACTGGTAGAGACAATCGGATGTTCCGGTATGACTCATTCCGCAGCTATGGCTTCTGAAATCCTTCCGGGCCGTACTGTACTGGAAGCGCTGAATACAGACCTTGTTTGTGACGCGATCAACACAGCTATGAGAGAACTGTTCCTTCAGATTGTTTACGGACGTTCCCAGTCTGCATTCTCTGAGGACGGACTTCCGATCGGAGCAGGACTTGAGGATCTTGGAAAGGGACTTCGCTCTCAGGTTGGTACAATGTACGGAACTCTGAAAAAAGGACCTCGTTATCTGGAAATGGCAGAGGGCTATGTAACAGGTATCGCTCTTGATGAGGATGATGAGATCATCGGATATCAGTTCGTAAGCCTTGGCAAAATGACTGATTTCATCAAAAAGGGTGATGACCCGAATACTGCATGGGAAAAAGCAAAAGGTCAGTATGGCCGTGTTGACGATGCAGTTAAGATCATCGACCCAAGAAAAGAATAATTTATTTATTAGATGAAAAAATCAGGAGGAAAAGTAAATGGCTTTATTTGAATCATACGAGAGACGAATTGACAAGATCAATTCTGTTTTAAACAGTTATGGAATTGCTTCCCTCGAAGAAGCAGAAAAAATCACTAAAGATGCAGGTCTGAACGTTTACGATCAGATCAAAGGCATCCAGCCGATCTGTTTTGAGAATGCCTGCTGGGCTTATATCGTAGGTGCAGCAATCGCAATCAAAAAAGGCTGCAGAAGAGCCGCAGATGCAGCAGCAGCTATCGGAGAAGGTCTTCAGGCTTTCTGTATTCCGGGATCCGTTGCAGATACACGTAAAGTAGGTCTTGGTCATGGTAACCTTGGCAAAATGCTTCTGGAAGAAGAGACAGAGTGCTTTGCATTCCTGGCAGGTCATGAGTCCTTTGCAGCAGCAGAAGGTGCAATCGGTATCGCTGAAAAAGCAAATAAAGTTCGTCAAAAACCACTTCGCGTTATCCTGAACGGTCTTGGAAAAGACGCAGCTCAGATCATCGCAAGAATCAATGGATTTACATATGTTGAGACAGAGTATGATCCATATACAAACGAAGTTAAGGAAGTATTCCGCAAATCCTACTCTGAGGGACTTCGTGCAAAGGTTAACTGCTACGGTGCAAACAGTGTTCCGGAAGGTGTTGCAATCATGTGGAAAGAGGGCGTAGACGTTTCTATCACAGGTAACTCTACAAACCCGACACGTTTCCAGCATCCGGTTGCAGGAACATACAAAAAAGAGTGCATCGAAAAAGGCAAAAAATATTTCTCCGTTGCATCCGGTGGTGGTACAGGACGTACCCTTCATCCGGACAACATGGCAGCAGGTCCTGCTTCCTACGGTATGACAGATACACTTGGACGTATGCATTCTGACGCTCAGTTTGCAGGTTCTTCTTCCGTACCGGCTCACGTTGAGATGATGGGTCTGATCGGCGCTGGTAACAACCCGATGGTTGGTATGACTGTTGCAGTTGCTGTTTCCATCGAGGAAGCTGCGAAAGAAGGCAAATTCTAATATAGAGGCAAATAACCTTGATTAAAAGGGGCTTCTCAAGTCGTAATTCGGCTTGGGGAGTCCTGTTTTTTTATGCGGAGTCTACCCGTGTGGATTTTTTTCGGAAACTATTGATATTTCCACGGGTATCGCATATAATACAGATGGATTAGAAGGTTTCGTGCCGCGGCTGACCGCCGGCATAAAACCGATTTTCAGGATTATGGGCGCTGGATAACAAAAAGTTGTCCAGTGCTGTTTTTTTGTATACATGGAGTTATTTATACAAAGTGTTGAAAAGAAAGAGGTATGTTGAGCTTGAGTGAAATGGAAATAAAGATTGCAGCTCCGTCAGATGCGGAGCTTTTACTGGGGATTTATGCCCCGTATATCCGGGAAACGGCAGTAACTTTTGAATATGCGGTACCCTCGGTGGAAGAGTTTTCGCAGAGAATCCGTCATACTCTGGAAAAATATCCGTATTTAATGGCGGTAAAGAACGGAGAAATCCTGGGCTATGTTTATGCGGGACCGCTTCATCCAAGAGCTGCCTACGCGTGGTCGGTGGAAACATCGATCTATGTGAAAAAAGATAAAAAACAACTGGGTGTGGGACGGATTCTGTATGATGCCCTGGAGCAGGTTCTGAAGGCTCAGAATATGCTTAGTGTAAATGCCTGTATCGCCTATCCGGAAAAAGAGGATGAATATCTTACCAGAGACAGCGTTCGGTTTCATGAGCATATGGGGTACCGGCTTGTGGCAGAATTTCATCAGTGTGCCTATAAATTTGAACAATGGTATAATATGGTGTGGATGGAAAAACATATTGGCACGCATGTGAAACACCCGCTTCCGCCAAAAACTTTTGAACAGGTGAGAGGGATGTTTCAGCAGTGGGAAAAATAAAAAACAGAACAAAAATGAAAAATATAGAATTTATCCGTTTTTTCTTTGCAGTAAGCATTGTATATTTTCACCTGCTTCATTCTTACATGATACCATATACCGGAAATGCGGAGATTTACAGATATCTGGCGGAGCAGTCGAAATATGCAAAATATATTGTGGAATGCTTTTTTATCATGTCCGGTTATTTTCTGTATCGTTCGTTTCTGAGTCATCCGGAACAGAAGACTCTGGACTTTCTTTACAAAAAGATCATTCGACTCTGGTCTGTGCTTGCAGTTTCTACTGCTTTTTCCGTGTTCTTCCTGGAGAAGCCGTTTGGAGAAGGTATTCTGAATCTTTTCTTTTTGCAGTCCACAGGTCTTACGACTGGATGGAAAGGTCTGAACTGGTATGTTTCGGCATTCTTTTTTGCAGAGGTATTTTATTTCCTTCTGTATAGAGTAATGAAAAATTCCAGAGCAATGAAGCTTGCAGTATGCATACTTGTTTACTTTGGGTATGTGCTGAATGTTACGACAACAGACGGAGGGTTCGGCCGTAGGGTTACCTATGGCATATTCAGCCTTGCCATGGCAAGGGCCGTAGCCGGAGTGGGACTTGGCTATCTCCTTGGAAACCTGTATGACAGCATAAAAGAAAAATATCGGGAACTTCATCTGGAGACAGAAATGGAGAAGAAACTGACCTTGGGGATTTCCATTGTGGAAATCATAAGCTTTCTTGCTCTTCTGGGAGACTTTTTTATTGGAAAACAGGCTGGGAAAAATCAGTTTATTGTGGTAATCCTTTTTTCAGTTCTGTTTGTCTGCATGCTGACAGAAAAAGGGATACTGTCCAGAATGATAAGCCGGATTCCCTTATGGAGATTTGGAAAATATGCCTATTCTGTTTATGTTATGCAGGAAGCAGCATTTTATCTTCTGGAGCATACCATGTGGAAGAATACTCGTTTCCTGCAAACCTGTCCGGCAGGCGCGCTGGGGATATCGGTGTTCGTGACGTTCTGTTTGGGAGTGACTGTGTATTATCTGGTGGAAAGACCTTTATGTGGGAAAATTAATGAAAAAGTAATACAAAATTAAAAAAATAATAGCAAATCTTGCTATCATAAAAAACATATGTTATACTTACAAAAAAAGTTTTAAGAGGTAAGTATGGGATTAGCAGTACAAAAAAAGGGACGTTTGGAATTTCTTGATATTGCAAAAGGAATTGGTATTCTGCTTGTTGTCTGGGCACATGCAAAAGGACCATTTACCAGTTATATGTATCAGTTCCATATGCCCCTGTTTTTTTTGATTTCAGGGTATTTATTTAACAGTAAAAATACGCCGAAACAGTTTACTATTAAAAAAATACAATCTTTATATCTTCCTTTTGTAGTTTGGAACATACTATCTGTTGTATTGCGCTCTGTATTTCATATCAGAGAATATACGGGAAGTTATTTCTGGAAAAAAATAATAAGAATTCTGCTGACATTAGATAAAGACGGAGATTTTTTTGGCGCCACCTGGTTTCTGGGGGCATTGTTTCTTGTTTCTGTCTGCTATAAGCTGATGGATTATTATATACCCTGCGTAAAAAGCAAAAGCATAATTCTGGCGTTATTGTTTGGAACTGTGGCTATTCTGGGATTTGAGGTTACTTTCCCGTATTTGCTGAGCAGAACAATGATTTTATCTTTTTTCTTTGCTGTTGGCAGGGCTATAAAGGATTGGAAGGAACAATTATCTGTTTATAATACCAGGACCCTCTTTGTTTTTTCGGTTTTAATATTTATAGTGATAGGATATTACAATTCCATTAATATGGGGGCAAATAAATATTCGTATCCGATTTTATTTGTTATTGGTGCATTTTTTGCTTCTTATGCTACTGTTTATATTTCTAAAATTGTGGAAAGAAGAACAGTAAGGATAAAAAATATCCTGAGTTTTTTGGGGGAGAAAAGTATTCACATTGTAATCTGGCAGTTTGTAGCGTTTAGGATTGTTTCTGTGATACAACTTTACATGGATCAGGTACCGGTGTCTCAGATGATGGATTTTTATCCTCCATACAAGACAACGGGCGGACTGTGGATGATATACACAGTTGTTGGACTGGCAGTACCTGTTCTGATAGGAGAAATTACTTCTGGTTTTTCCAGAATTGTAATGAGGAGGAAATAAATGAATTCATGCAATTATGATATTCCGGATGTTTCTGTAATTATACCTACATACAATGTGGAAAAATATATAGAGCAGTGCCTGCAGAGCCTTCTGGCGCAGACATATAAGAACTTTGAGGTTATCTGTGTAGATGATGGATCTACAGATGAAACAGTACCTGTTATAAAAAGGCTGATGGCTTCAGACAGCAGAATTCAACTGATTCAAATGCCTCATTGTGGAAAAGCCGGATTAATGCGGAACAAGGGGATAGAAAAAGCTTCCGGAGAATATCTTCTTTTTCTTGACGGAGATGATTTTTTTGAAGCGCAGTTAATAGAACATACCCTGCAGAGAATACGGGAGGATAAGGCGGATATTTGTCTGTTTGATGCACGGCTGTATTATGAGGAATCGAAATCATTTATAGAAGCCGGACATATGTTGAAAAAAGACTATGTACCTGGACAGATCCCCTACGAGGGTAAATCCTGCCCGTATGTATTGAATATCAGTACCGGGTGTCCATGGACAAAATTATTCCGAAGAGAGTTTATTTTGGAAAATCATCTGGAATTTATGCCTCTTCATCGTTCTAACGATTTGTTTTTTGTATGTGTGTCAATGGTATTAGCGAAACGTATTACGGTTTTAGAAGAAAAGCTGGTGAATTATCGTAAATGGGAGAACAGTCTTCAGACAGCTAATGCAAGTACTCCGTGGGACTGGTATAAGGCGCTGGCTGCAGTAAAAAGCAAGCTTATAGAATCAGGCGTTTATTCAGATGTAGAGTTAAGCTTCAAAAATTATGTAGTAGATGTGGGCTTTTATAATCTGGAATCTTTAAAGACGGCGGAATCTTTTTTTAAAGTATATGAGAAACTGAAAAATGAAATGCTTCAGGAGTTTGATCTTTTAGATTTTGAACGGGAACAGTGTTATTCCTGCAACAAAGATAAATATGAACTGTATCTGAATATGCGGAAAGATAATGCCGGTGAGTATTTATTTCATGAAGTTCAAATGTTGAAAGAAGAAAAAACTTACTGGTTTAAAAGAGCGAGACAGGCTGAACAGGATACAAAGAATAATGCAGTATATAAAACTGCAAAGTCATTATGGGTGACGATGCGAAGGATGCTTAAAAAAAGGAGAAAAAAATAATGAATGTAAAAGTATCTGTGATTATACCGGTATATAACGTACAGTCTTATTTAAGAGAGTGTATAGACTCGATTTTGAATCAGACATTAAAAGAGATAGAATTAATTTGTGTAGATGATGGATCTACAGACGGATCTCTGGAAATCTTGCGCGAATATGAAAGAAAGGATCAAAGGGTAAAAGTTCTGACTCAGCAGAATAAGGGAGCCGGCGCAGCCAGAAACAAAGGGCTTGCTGTGGCGCAGGGAGAATTTTTGTCCTTATTGGATTCTGATGATTTTTTTGCGTCCGGGATGCTGGAAGAAACATATAAAAAATGTAAGGAGACAGATGCGCAGATCTGTGTCTATCAGGTACTGCGCTATAATGATAAAACAGGGGAAACTGCTTATGATCGGGGATCCTTTAAAAAAGAAAATGCTCCTCGAAAAAAGGTGTTTTCCTATAAAGACATGCCGGAGCATATTCTGGACTCTTTTCAGAACTGGGCATGGAATAAATTAATCAGCCATGATCTTGTGAAAAAACATGATCTGAAGTTTCAGGAGATTTTCAGGACCAATGACTTTTTGTTTGTAGCTTCCTGTATGATGCTGGCAGACAGAATCACATTACTGGAAAAGAAACTGGTATATTATCGCGTGGGAATGAAAAACAACTGTCAGGCTACCAATTATAAGTATCCGCTTGATTTTCTTACTGCATTTTATGCAGTGAGAGATTTTCTGGAAAAAAATAATTTTTATGAGACAGTAGAACGCAGCTATGTAAATAAAGTTTTAGCCGGCTGTATATATAATATGAATTCTATCAGAGATATGTCGGCAAAAAGAATTGTTTTTGATACGTTGAAAAAAGAAGGCTTTGAAAAGCTGGGAATTGCCGGAAAAGAAAAAGAGTTTTTTTACGACTATAATAAAAAAAATTATAAAATATTTCAGGAGATCAGTATGAGTGAATTTGAGGAGTATGTAATACGTCATGGTTCAAAATTAGAAGAGAGACAGCTTTTACAAAAAAAATATCTTCAGGAAAAAACCAATATGCCTAAGGTATCAGTTGTTGTTCCAATTTATAATGTACAGGAATATCTGGAGGAGTGTATGGAAAGCATTGTGAGACAGACTCTGGAAGATATTGAGATTATATGTATCAACGACGGATCTACTGACAGATCCATGGAAATTTTGCAGGCTTATGCAGATGCAGATCCCCGTATCGTAGTCGTTGATAAAAAGAATGAGGGCTATGGAGTTGGTATGAATATCGGCTTTGATAAGGCCACAGGCGAATATATCGGTATTGTAGAGCCGGATGATTATGTACCGTTAAATATGTTTGAAGATCTTTATCTGAAAGCAAAAGAGTATGACCTTGATTTTGTAAAGGCTGATTTTTACCGATTTGTTACAGATGATGACGAAAGTATGCATCTGACCTATAATCACCTGACACCATTAAAAGAAAAGTATAATGTTGTATTTAATCCAAGTAAGGAGCCAGAGGCATTAAAATATGTAATGAATACCTGGAGCGGTATTTATAAAAAGGAATTCCTTGATAAAAATAATATTCGTCATCATGAAACACCGGGAGCATCTTTCCAGGACAATGGATTCTGGATTCAGACGTTCTGCTATGCTCAGAGGGCAATGATTCTGGACACTCCCTATTATAGAAACCGGAGAGATAATCCAAATTCTTCTGTAAACAATCCGGAAAAAGTTTACTGTATGAATGAGGAATATAAATATATAAAAAATATTCTGTCTCAGAATGAAGAATTATGGAACAGATTTAAAGCTTATTATACACTGAAAAAATTTAACAATTATATGTTTACCCTGGGCAGAATCAATGTGAAATTTAAGCACCAGTATGTTCTGGATATCAGTGAAGAATTTAAACAGGCAGATAAGGACGGCGAACTGGACAGAACAGTGTTTGATGATGAAAAGCTGAAAAACCTGGAACTGCTTATGGCAAATCCGGAAGCCTTTTATCATAGAGAATGTCTGCGCGGAACAACAAATATGGAAAAAAGAGTATACGAACTGGAAAATTCAACGACCTATAAAGTGGGAAAGATGATTATGCGAGTTCCGATTAAGATAAAAAAAGCTTTGAAAAAAAGAAAGTAAATATGATAAAAATGATACAGAGTTTTGAGGAGAGGAAAAATGGAAACGAAATATGGAATAGATGCTAAAAAAAATACAGAAATAAAGGTTTCAGTAATTATTCCGGTATGTAATGTGGAAAAATATTTAAGGAAATGTCTGGACAGTGTATGCAGACAAACTTTGAAGGATATAGAAATTATTTGTGTGGAGGATTGTTCGGAAGATTCTTCTGCTGAGATTGTACAGGAATATGCCGAGAAAGATAAAAGAATTGTTTCCATATTTCATAAAGAAAATTTAAGTACTTCACAGTCCAGAAAAGACGGTGTTCTGGCTTCTCGTGGTAAATATGTAATGTTTCTGGATGGTGATGATGAGCTGTATCCGGAAGCATGTGAAAAGGCTTATGACGCAATTGAATTATTCTGTACAGATATGGTGCAGTTTAATACTACAATTGTAAATTGTGCGGGTGTTTCAGAAGCGCGAATCCAAATGAATCAGCGATTATTGGAACCATATAGAAAGCGGATAGAATCGGAAAATCTGATTTTCTCCTGCTGGGAGGAAAGAAAATTTGGATTTAGTTTATGGAATAAAATTTATAAAGGTGACATATGCCGAAAAGCATTTTCAAAAGTAAAAGATGGTGCATTTCCAAAGGCACAGGATTTATATGCATTTTTTCTGATCGCATATTATTCCAGATCCTATCAGGGGATCGAAGAACCGTTATATCAATATAAATTTGGTCTGGGTGTTACAGGAAGAAATTATATTACTCTGGATAATTTTGATATTCTTTTAACCGAAAAAAGAGTATGGGAATCCTTAAAGGAATTTGCAGAACAGCAAAATCAGAGTGACAAATATTTATCGATTCTTAATAAGATTTATGATCATTTTCTGGGAGAATGTGTGAATCGGTGGAAAGCAAATCTTCTGATAGAAGATTTATCAGAGGGATTCAGGAAACTTGTAGACACCTGGGGATTAAAAGATACCATTGGTAAATTAGCTGAACAGAACTGGGATAAATCAGATGATATTGCAGAGAAGATAGCAGAGGTTGATTATTTTAACCATAAAAAAAGAGAATCGGGTTATCCCAAAACAGTTGCAATGTATTATCGTTCAATCAAAAATGGAGGAGCCCAGAGAGTTGTTGCTTCATTATGCAATATATGGGCCGACATGTGTGATGAGGAAGGAAACAGATTATACAAAGTTGTTTTGATTACGGATGCAGAGGATGAGAAACAGGAAATAGAAGAATATGAATTGAATCCGGCAGTACAAAGAGCCTATATCCCTGCACATGATAAAAATACAAGAAAACTATACGTAGAAAGATATCTTGGCTGGGAGAGAGTAATACGGGAGCATCAGATAGATGTTGTGGTGACTGGAATGTGGGTAGCACCCTGTGTGTTCTGGGATATGCTCAGTGTAAAAGGACAGCCTTCTAAACCGGCATTTGTGATTCACTGTCACAGTTTTACCTGCTTGCCTTACCGTGTTCGTACAGCAGGAAACAAATTTGCAGAAATGATGTACAATTATCAGATCTGTGATGGGACAGTGGTACTTTCAAAGGTTGATCAGAAGTTTGTTGGTTCTTTTTCAAAATATACTAGATGCATATGTAATCCGCTTACATTTTCTGTCCGGTCAACAGAAATGATTAATAGAAATGAAAAATCACTTGTATGGATAGGACGGATATCAGGAGAAAAAAGACCCTTAGATGTAGTTTACATGATGAGCCATATAGTAAAAGCGATTCCTGATGTAAAATTATACCTTATCGGTGATGGAGAGCCAGAGGTAAAAAGAGAACTTGATGAATTGATAGAAAGGTTCCATTTACAGGAGAACATAATACAGGTTGGATTTACCTTAGAGATAGAAAAATATTATCAACAGGCTTCTGTATTGATAGGAACATCAGAATATGAAGGATTTTCGTTGGTATTTTGTGAAGCAATGGCATATGGTTTACCTATTGTAACTTATGAGCTTCCGTGGCTTACATTGACACAGGACGGAAGAGGGGTTATTCAGGTACCGCAGAGACGTTCTGATTTGCTCGCTGAAAAAGTGATTGAACTATTGAGAAATCCTTCCATTTCAAGACAGATAGGTATGGAGGGACGTGAACAGATCGAAGAACTGCAACAGATCGACATCGGAAATGAGTGGAAAGAATTCTTTGAAGGGATTTTTGGAGATGAACAGAAAAGAAACAATAGAAACCCGAACGAGATAGAGGATATTTTGTTTAAATATATAACTTTATATTCTAAGATAGGTAAAGATTTTGCAGTTGGAAGACTGAATAACAAAGTTGAGTCCTTAAATAAAGAAATAAAAAAACTCAGGGAAAAAAACAAAAGACTAACTGAACAAAATGAGAAATTGAAAAATGTGAAAAAGACGGCAACATTTAAAATTGGAAAAGTGATTATGTTTATTCCAAGAAGTATTGTGA